>Ga0208938_1000082_pt1 | contig 96497 bp, 86 predicted proteins | sample AD_UKC125_MetaG_FD_184434 | JGI IMG/M metagenome (GOLD analysis project Ga0208938, IMG submission 184434) | Active sludge microbial communities of municipal wastewater-treating anaerobic digesters from USA - AD_UKC125_MetaG (SPAdes) (version 2) | ecosystem: Engineered > Bioreactor > Anaerobic >... | reverse complement strand
CTCCAGGCCTACCTTCGCCTTGAACTCCGGGGTGTGTACCTTCCGCGTCTTCACTTCGCTCATCGCTTCTCGTTCCCTATGACAGCGCCTAGCTTAAACCACTGTCTCAAATCCTGGGACCACTATAGTCCAGTAGCGAAGACACGCCGGAGAATCTCTGGATTGCCGTGACGCGGCAGGGGTTCACCAAACTCCCGCAACGTATTCACCAGTTGCTGGCCACTCTCGTTGGTGAGCACGAAATTCATACCCACTTGGGTCGTTGCGATGACCTCGCGTGCTCGTCGATGGAATCCCTCCAGATCATTCCGTGAAAGCGCCTTGGATGTGGAGAGGACTTGGCCCGTGGTCCTGGCCCGGAACAATTGCGTGTCGACGGACTGAATCATCGCACGCGCCGTGGCAATCATGTCCCTTTCGAGTTGGGCACGGCCGTTCAGGTACTCACGCGCGAACAAGACCGCGACACCGAGTATTCCAGGCAGCAGACAGGCGAGAATCAGCAACAGGAGCACCGTGCCGATTCGCCAGCGGGAAGTAAAACCGTAGGCCCGAACGCTTTTCCTGCGTTTCAAGAGCTTATCCCGATCATGGGCAACCACCCGAATCCCGGCTTCAATCGCCGCGGAATCCGCCGATTTGAAGCCAGGTGGAGCGGGCGAAGGGAATCGAACCCTCGGCTCTAGCTTGGGAAGCTAGGGTATTGCCATTATACGACGCCCGCACAGTCACTATTTTACGACGGTTACTGCGGTCTTCACAACGACACTGTGCAGCCCTTTGGCAAACCACAGGTTCTCGGCCCCGATACGGTCCGGCCTGCAAGCCGAAGTTACTGGCCTGCTCTCAAGCCAGATCGACGACCATACGAAAAAGCCGATGGCCGGAAGCCAGGTACTTGCGCTCGAAGGGCGTCATCGCCGATTCCGGCGCATACGATTCGGCAACCACCGGGCGCTGCGTCATTCGCCGCACTGCGAAACCGAACTCCGCCAGGTAGATTGCCCAGTTGCTGCGGCACTCCAGCACCCCGCCCAAGTCGAGCAGGGACGGAAAGACCGGGTGCCCGTGCCAGCGGCGACTTACCTGGCTGGCCTTCGGCCAGGGGTTCGGGTAAAGCAGATAATGTCGATCGAGCCGGATGCCCGCCGCGCGCAACAGACGCCAGTAGTCGACCACATCGGCGCGCACCAGGTCGAGATTAGGCGGCCACTGCGCAGTGCTACGCTTGCCGCGCGCCAGACGCGATGCCGACTGATCTACGCCGATCACGTAGTGGTCGGGAAAGTTCCTGGCCAAATACAGGCTGCTCTCCCCCACGCCACAGCCCGAATCAAGAATGACCGGTGATCCGGCAGCCGTGCGCTGCCAACGTTCGCGGCTGGCCGTAAACGCCGCACGATTGTAGTCAGCGTAGGGCTTGCGGAAAGGTGCGCCGGCATGCCGGTCGAGCAGGGTCGCCAGATGCGGGTGAATGTTGTCCTGCACGCTCTCGGGAACGCGCGAGTTGCCGTACATCGAGCGCGGCTCAGCCTGCCGCCGGCATGACGGGAACGCCATGCCTCCGGAGCACGCGCGAGACTTCTTCGACCCCGCGCAGCGCCCGCACGGCGATGAACAGCGCTTCGGCTTCGATAAAATTGCGCCGCAGCGATCCCAGCCACAATTTGAGGCGACCCGGCGCCTGTCGCGGCGAAACCTTGCCACAGACCTGTTGCCAGTAAGACGCCAGCAAGGGCTGCAACAGCAGCCAATCCAGCGAGCGATCACTCGCGATCGCCTGACCCGCCGCCAGCGCGCGAATGCGCCGGGCAAGAAACGGATCGGCGACCGCCCCGCGACCGAGCATCACATCCTGAGTGCCACTGACTGCGCAGCAACGGGCATGGTCCGCCGTCGTCCAGACTTCACCGTTGGCAGTCACCGGTTGCTGGACGACATCCTTGATGCGCGCCACCCATTCCCAGTGAGCCGGCGGCCGGTAGCCTTCGGCCCGGGTACGCGCATGCACGACCAGCGACACGACGCCCCCGGCGGCCAGAGCCCGCGCACAGTCGAGGGTCCTCGCCGTGTCGCGCACGCCGAGTCGCATCTTGGCGGTGAATGGGATTTCGGCGGGCACCACGCGCCGTACCGTAGCGACGATGCGAAACAATTGCTCCGGATCGGTGAGCAGCGTCGCACCACCGCCGTGGCGATTCACCGTCGGCGCTGGGCACCCGAAGTTCAGGTCGATCCCGGCCGGCGAGAGTTCGACCAACTGCGCCGCGTTGTCGGCCAGACAGGCCGGGTCACTGCCGAGAAGCTGGACGACCACCGGTGTGCCGGCGTCGGTACGGCTGCCGCGGCCGAGTTCGGGGCAGATTCGGCGAAAGCTTCGTACCGGCAGCACACTGCCCGAAACACGCAGAAACTCGCTCACCGCCAGATCGTAGGCGCCCAGACGCGTCAACACGTCGCGCAAGACGTCATCGACCAACCCCTCCATCGGTGCCAACAGCAATCTGCCCATGTTCAACCCGAATCTATTGCCCTATTCTACCGGAGCGCGCCGGCTCAAATCCCGCGGACTTGAGTCGTGCCGGACGCAGGGCCGTCGATTTACCACACGGCAAGCTCCCATGGCAGTACACTGTTGTCGCCCTGACCACAACAATGGAGTCAGAGACGAGTCCGGAGCGGCCTTCTCCAAAGTGAGGATGAACGCTTTTCCTGCCCCTTGATGCTGCTTCAGTGACCGATACCAACAACCCTATCGACATTGCCCGCGAAGCGCTCAAACAATTGACGCTTCGCAAGCTGTCGCCCACTCCGGCAAACTACCAGGCCTGCTACAACGAGGCCGCCAGGCTACCCAATGTTGCGGGCTTCCCGGAAGCACAGTTGCGTCAGATCTTGACGGCGCTGCGGGTCAAGCACCCGGCGCTGACGCAGCATCTGGAGCGCTTTGAAACCGCCATCGGCAACCGCAGTTGGCTGGCTGTCCAGGATGCACTGCTCGTTCTCACCAGCGCGGCCACCGGCACTTCTGCGGTGAAGCCTCAACCCGATGACAAGGCAGGCGAACTGACCATCGAGTTGCTGGCCAGGATCCGGCGCCTGATCGAGGATCTGCTGCCCGCGCTGGGCAGCGAAGACGAGTGGTTGTTCGGCCAGGCGCGCACGCTGCTGCAAACGCTGACAGGCCCGGCGGTGGACATCCAAACGCTGCTGGGCCTGCTGACCTGTTTCAGCCAACGAGCATCGCTGGCCGCAGAAGAGCAGGTGGAAATCAAGGAACTCCTGCTCAAGCTGCTGCATCTGATCATCGAAAACATCGGCGAGCTGACCCTGGACCAGCAATGCATCCAGGGGCAGATCGACTCGCTGGTCCGGGCGGTGGCCCCGCCTCTCAGTTTGCGTCGCCTGGACGAGGCCGAGCGACGCCTGCAGGAGGTCATATCCAGACAACACGAAGCAAAGAGCCGGACACTGGAAGCCCAGGAAGCAATGTGCGAAATGCTTTCGGCATTTATCGATCAACTGACGGCGATGAATCAGTCCAGCACCGACTTCCAGAACAACCTCGAACAAAGCGCCAGCGAGATTTCCGAGGTGCGCACGCTCGAAGACCTGACACCACTGCTGCAACGGGTGATCGATGCCACCCGCGCGATGGCTCAGGACACCGCGTCCGCCCGTGGTCAACTGGAAGAACTCCAGGACAAGGTCCTCACCACCGACGCCGAACTCGCCAAGCTGCACGAGGAACTACACCACGCGAGCGCTTCTGCCCGCCACGACCCCTTGACCGACGCACTCAACCGCAGGGGGCTTGCCGAGGCGCTGGCGCGCGAGATCGCCAGCATGCAACGCAAGGATTCCCCCCTATGCGTGTCCTTGCTTGACGTCGACAATTTCAAGAAGATCAATGACCGGCTGGGCCACGCAACGGGCGACGAGGCGCTTGTCCATCTGGTCAATGTCGTGCGCCACTACATGCGTCCGATCGACACCCTGGCACGCTACGGCGGCGAGGAATTCGTCATATTGATGCCGGATACCCGCCAGGAAGAGGGCATCGAGACGATGAAGCGCCTGCAGCGAGAACTCACCAAGAACTTCTTCCTGACCGGCAATGAAAGGATCCTGATTACCTTCAGCGCCGGGGTCACCCAGTTGACGTCGGGCGAGTCCGGCGAAGAGGCGATCAGACGGGCTGACCAGGCCATGTACCTGGCCAAACGAACCGGAAAGAACCGCGTCCTGGGCGGCTAGGATTTGCCGATGCAGGTCTCACCGCCTGCGTCCCATACCCAGATTAGCGATCGAGAACGATCTGGCGCGGGCCGCGGCCACCATCCCAGGCCCAAAGCTTGCCGTCGGCCGATAGCGCAATCGTCGAGCCATTACCCGCCGCTACGGCGACGACCTGTTCGGCGATCTTCGTCGGCTCGACGGCAAAACCGCTGCCCCAGGCCCATAAGGTGCCGTCCTCGCGAATCGCCACCGAATGCGCCGCGCCGGTGGCGACCCCCTTGGCGCCGGTGAAGATGCGGCCCCAGCTGGTCGCCTTGTCGCCCAGTCCATGCCTTGACAGCGGGCCATTGACGTTGCCGCCGGTTCCGAACACTTCCCCGCTGCTCGCCAGATACAGCGCGTGACCGGTATGCGCCCTGACGGCAACAACCTGCGACGCGGTTTTGGCGAACTCGCCGGCCGCCAGCAGACGACCATCGCCATACTGACCCCGATTGGCCAGGCCGCGAACATAGAGTTCGCCAGCCTGCGTAATGTAGTAGTCGGTTCCGTCACCGACCGCGGCGGCGATGACTCTTTCGGCAATCTTGCGCGGCGGCTCCCTGCCACTGCCCTGCCATAGGCTGCGGGTCCGGTTGATCGCCAGCCAACCCGAATTGCCGGCGGCGAAGCTGAGCACGTCGCGCATCAGCAAGGTAGCGCTGGCCGGCGATGCCGTCCAGGTCAGCAGGCTGCCGTCCCTGCGCAGGGCATAGTAGGCGTCCTTGCTCACGCCCACCTGAACCACATCGGAAATCATCGGCGTCGGCCGATCGCTGCCGATCCAGCCGTAGGCAATACCGCCCCAGATCGCCATGTGCCGGTCGTAGTAGGCCGCCAGTTGTTCGCCGGAACTGTCCGCCAGAACTGCCGTGCCTGGCAGGAAGGCCGCGAGGAGCACGACCAGAATCGCCCGCCAGGACCTGACCGTGCGTAGTACAACACCGCACCTCCTGGTCAAAGTGTGCTGCCGACCCTCACCGCCATCACGAGGCACCGCGTTCTCCTCCTCTCTTACAAGCTTGCGCACAATTCCCTGGCGTCCTTTTCATGCCGCGGCAGGGGCAATCGCTCCATCAGGTAACACAGGCAATCCTGGCGCACCACGCGCGCATCGAGTGTCAGCATCGCCGGTGTTACCGCACGCCGCAGGCGGATGGTACCCCCACCACAGGCAAAAAACTCGTGCGCAACGTCACGCCCCCTTTCGTCGCGGACGTCGATCGGCAGTTCCAGTTGCGTCCGTCCGAACACCGTGCCGGGATCGAGTTGCCGGAAATTCATGTGGTCGAGTTGCGGATCGAAATCAACGTCTGCGCGCGCATCGCCAAAGCCGAACGATACCGCGGTCGGTACGCGCACCGTCGCTACCGTATGGTAGAGATCGATGTCGTCCCCACGCACAGCGTGTACAGGGAAAGTTGCCAGATGCAGACAGGCCTCGATGAAACGCGCCGCGTGTTCCTCGTTGGTCGATTTTCCGGGCTTGCCGCATTCCACGGTCAATGAGGGGCAAAACGGCGAAAACGCCGTCGTCTGCGTGCCCGCCAGGCCGCGAAACCAGACGACGGTGCGGGAAAACAGGAGCGCCAGGTGCAACACGGCCTGATCAAGACGATTCACCACGCAGTAATGCGGATTGATGCCGGTGTTGTTGTGCACGTCGATGCTGGCAAAGACTCCGCGCGCCTGCATCATGCGCTGCACCTCGCCCATCGCGGCACATTCCTGCGAACCAGCGTACGCCTCGCCACCCGGCCAGACCCGGTTGTAGTCGGGCTGATCATCAAGACGGCGCAGCCCCTCTGCCGCCGCCGCGACATTGCCGACCAGGATCGACAGGGCTCGCGGCAACAGGCGACCGACGTATGTCCGCAACACGCTCTGCAGGGCCACCACGCCGCAGTCTTCGTTGCCGTGCAGCAGCACCGAGACGAACAGCGGCGGCTGGCGACGTCCAGGCAGATGAATCAGCGTCGGACCGGGCAGCAGACGGTGGAGTTCGCGGGCAGGGGTATCGAGAAAGTGTGCCGGCAGGGTGTCGAGTACGGTCAGCATGAAGGGAAAACGCTCATAGGGGCCACTCATGCACGGGCACGAGACGGCGCTGTTGCTCAAGATAGTCGGCGGTGAGCCGGAAAAAGTCGCGGTGTTTCGCGTAGTGCGCCAGTTGCCAGGCCGCCCCGTTCTGACGGCTACGCAAACGTCCGGCGATCACCTGCAAGTACCGCGCGACGTCGGCGGCGTCGAGTTCGAGCCGCATCAAGCCTTCGCGCGCCAGCGGCAACAACTGGCGTTCGAGCAGTTCGACGGCGGTTGTCTCCCGACCGTCGAACCAGACCAGGCGCGCCCCAAGACCCGCGCGCGCGGCCCGGTAGAAGTTCTCGCGCGCGACCGCAAAGGGCAACTGCGACTCCGGCGCCACCTTCTGCCGGGCCAGCATGCTGACCGCGCCGTAATAGAACGCTGCATTGGCGATCATGTCGACGATGCTGGGTCCGGCGGGCATCACCCGCTGCTCGACCCGCAAGTGCGGCTGATCATTATCGTCGAAGCCGATCAGCATGCGATTCCAGCGCCAGATGGTTCCGTTGTGCAGGCGCAGATGGGCGTAGGACTGTATCGGGCCGGGTATTGCAAAGGGCAGCAACACCGTATAGGACGACAGGTTCTCGGCAAAACAGGCGGTCGGGTCGGCATCCAGGTAGCCCGACCCGAAAGTAACGCGCAGGTGCTCGGGATGCTCCGGATCACAGCAATCGACGGCCTGTTCGAAGAGCGGGATGCGTGTCTCGTGCCAGAGCGCACGCTCAAACAGGAAAGGCGAATTGGCAGCCAGCGCGACCAGGGGGGCAGCCAGCAGAAGCGAGGCATTGTAGGTGCGCGCCGCCTCACCGGCGGGGGTCTGCAAATGGACCTGAAAGGACGTGGTCGCTGCCTCCAGCATCACGTCGGCATGCGTCGTGCACAAGCTGTCGATGCCGGAGATATCCAGAGCCAGAGGCCGGCCGCCACGGAGCACCAGAATCTGCTCATTGAGCATGGCGTAACGCTTCGACGGCGACATGCTGGCCAAGGAGAGATCAGTTTCACGGACTGTCGGCAGCGTGCCGATGGCGATCAACGCCGACTCTTCGTCACGCGCTGCACGCAGGCACTGCTGCCAGGTCGCGGTCAGTTCGCTTTCGAGCCTAGACAGTGCCCTGCCCTGCAAGGGTTGCGGGGTGCCATTGAGTTCGACGTTGAAACGCGATAGTTCGGGCACCACCAGCGGACTGGCCAGGCGCTCCAGGAACGACACATTGCGTGGGACCGGCGTCAGCTTGTCGTCGATCAGCCAGGCCTCAAGCTCGAAACCGGCGACCAGTCCCGCGTCGGCGAAGTCCCCGCGCGCATAAGCGGCGTGCGCATGCTGTGTCTCAAGCGCCAGCCGCTGGTGGAAACGTGCGAAGTCGTCCGCCGTGAAGCCGCTGCTGCCAATCTCCCTTCCCATCGGCCATTTCCCTCCGTGTGCTGCATGGACACCGCCTCACCGGCACCGTGCCCTTGCGCGCGACCATTATCGCCTATTGCCGCGGATCAGGCTCCAGCGCGACAGCTTAGCAAAAGATTCGCCGGCTGCCGGCAAATCGATCCCGATGCTGACCTGCGTTCCCGCCGGTGCATAGGTCAGCGCGTCGCCCCGGCCGCTCCTGCTGAGCACGATATTTGCAGGTACTGGTTGGCACGACGCGCCGGATTGGCGGTGATGTCCTCCTGCCCTCGCTGCAGACGCAGGCGCGTGTCGACCATCAGGCCGCCGGCAAAAGCACCGAGGGCATCGAAGAGCAGTTTCAAACCGCAGCGCGCAGGTCGTGGTGCTTGAGTGGCAACGATCGGATACGCTTGCCGGTCGCAGCGAACAGCGCGTTGCATACGGCCGGGGCCAGAGGCAGGATGGCCGGTTCGCCATGCCCTCCCCAAAACCCGCCGCTCGGCACCAGAACCGTTTCCACCCGCGGCATCTCGGAAAGACGCGGCAGCCGAAAGTCGTGGAAGTTTGATTCCACGATGCGGCCAGCCTTGAGGTTGTTCTCCTGGTAAAGAATGCTGCCAAGGCCAAAGACGACGTTGCTCTCGGCCTGCGCGCGACAGGTATCCGGATTCACCACATGGCCAGAGTCGATGGCCACGACGATGCGCAGCACCCGGAGTTGCCCGCCCGGCCTTACCGAAACCTCGGCCACCATCGCCGTAAAGCTGCCGAAGCCGTCGGCGACCGCGACACCGCGATGAACGCCCACTGGCAGCGGGCTCCCCCAGGCCGCCGCCGTGGCCACTGCCTCGAGCACCAGGCGGTTCTTGTCGCCGGACTTCAACATCGCCAGGCGATACTCCAACGGATCCCTGCCGACGGCGGTCGCCAACTCATCGATGAAGCTCTCACGGTAATAGGCATTCTGTTGTCCTGGCGCACGCCAGAAACCAACCGGCACATGCCCATTGCGCATGGCATAGTCGACCTGCTGGTTCGGCACCGCATAGGGCATGTCGGAGAAAGAACGTACGGCCGTGAAGTCGATGCCGTCCTTGCTCAGCACCCCCGGCATCAGAACCTTGAGGATCGACGGGCAAGCGATCGTGGTGTGCATGGCGACAAGATTACCCTGCGCGTCCAGCCCGGCCCGCAGGCGTACCATGCTGGCCGGGCGATAGAAACCATGCTGCATATCCTCGGCACGCGACCACATCATCTTCACCGGGATGCCAGGCATTGCCCTGGCAATCGCCACGCCTTGTCTGACGAAATCCTGGGGTCCACCACGACGGCCGAACCCGCCACCCAGCATCATCTTGTGGACTTCGACCTTTTCTAGCGGCAAACCGGCAGCCTCGGCAGCGGCCGCCATGGACGCCTCACCGTTCTGCGTGGACGTCCACACTTCCAGAAAGCCCTCGGGTTTGAGCCACGCCGTACAGGTCTGTGGCTCCAGCGTGGCATGGTTGAGGTAGGGTGAGCGGTACTCCGCCTCGACCACCTTCGCCGCAGTAGCCATTGCCGCCGGCGCGTCTCCCAGTTTACGGGCCTGCGGCAGCTGCCGGTCAGCGAGGCCCTCGCGCAGCATGTCCGCAATGGTCTCGTTGCTGGCCTGGCCGTTGCCGCCCAAGTCCCATTCGACGGCGACCCGCCGCAATGCCTCGTCGGCACGCCACCAACTGTCGGCAACGACGGCAACGAAGCTTTCCTCACGCACAATCTTCCTGACGCCACGCATCTTCGCGGCGGCGGCGGCGGCGTCCACGCTCAGTACCTTGCCGCCAAAAACCGGACACTGCGCGATCGACGCATGCAGCATTCCGGGCAGCATCACATCGACGCCAAAAACGGGCTTGCCGAGCACCTTGTCCGGGATGTCGAGGCGCTGTACGGACCTTCCGGCAATTTTCCAGGCTGCGGGATCGCGCAACGTCACTTCCTTCGGTGGCATCAGCCTCGCCGCGTCGGCGGCCAGCTGCCCGTACCGCAACATCCGACCGCTGGGCGGGTGCGCGACGACCCCGTCCGCTGCCGTGCATTCCGCTACGGACACCTGCCAGCGCGCCGCCGCAGCGGCGACCAGCATCTCGCGGGCACTGGCGCCTGCCCGGCGCACGTAGTCCTGTGACGAGCGCACCCCCATGCTGCCGCCGTGGACATCGAACCCCATACGCGATCTCTCCTGATGTGCTCGTTGGGTGAGGCAAACTCGGCGCTGACCCTGGCCCAGTCGCAGTCGAGTTCTTCGGCGACCAGTTGCGCGAGTGCCGTAAAGGTGCCCTGCCCCATTTCCGAGCGCGCGATGCGAATGACGATGCGATCATCAGGATGGATCACAATCCAGGCGTTCACTTCGCTGGCGGCGGCGCCACCAGCCGCTGCCGAGGTAGCGGGCAGACAGAATTCAAGGACCATGCCACCCCCCAGCATGGCGGAAGCCTTGAGGAAGTCGCGACGGGATACCAGCACGCTCATGGCGGTTCTCCTCAGGTCTTGCCGGTGTCGGGCGCGTTGGAACCCGCTGCCAGGGCATGCATGGCTTCCCTCACCCGCGCATAGGTGCCGCAGCGACACAGGTTGGTCATCGTCCGGTCGATGTCGTCGTCGGTCGGTTGCGCAATCTTGGCAAGCAGGGCTGTGGCCGCCATGATCATCCCGGTCTGGCAGTAGCCACACTGCGGAACCTGATGGTCGATCCAGACCTGCTGGACGCGATGGAGACCGGCCATCGACAGGCCCTCGATGGTCACGATCGGCTTGCCAAGCACTGCCGACACAGGCAAGGTGCAGGAACGCACCGCTTCCCCGTCGACATGCACGGTGCACGCGCCACAGATCGAAACTCCGCAGCCGTATTTTGTGCCAGGAAGTCCGAGATGGTCACGCAGGACCCAGAGCAGCGGCATCTCGGGCTCGACATCGACCGAATAGGTACGCCCGTTAACCATCAGTTCCAGCATTCCGGTTCTCCTCGGAAATGGCAGCATGCCTTGAATACGGGCGCTCTTCCGCCACATCGCGCCAGAGGAGCAAAGCCAGGTGCCACGATTCGGGCAGACCAGACAGGTCTTGGACGGTAGCGACTCGCACGCAGCACTCGCTCCTGAACAGCGTAGCAGCAGGACCGACCGCTTGCCACCCTTTTTCGACGCGCACGGCCAGTGCAACTCAGCCGATCACGGCAACCGCCTTGATCTGTGCCCAGACCGACATGCCGGGGACCAGTCCGAGCCTGGCTGCCGAACGCCGGGTGATGCGCGCGACCAGCAGCGAACCGCCGATATCGAGGCGCACCAGGGCCAGGGCAGGATGTATCTCGTCGGCGAGCTGAGCAACACTGGCTGGCAGGCAGTTGAGAACGCTCGTCCCGTCGACCCTGTCGAGGGCAATACTTACATCCCTGGCCAGGATGCGAACGCGCAGGGAATGGCCGGTGTGGTGCCCGCCATCCCTGACCCAAAGCGTACCACCCGCAAATTTGACGCGCGCCAGGTGCCATGCCTGGTCTCGTTCAACGACCACCGCATCGAGGACGACACCGACATCCTCGCCCAGGCGTATCGGCAGATCGAGGCGGGCCAGGATTTCGCCCAATGCACCGCTGGCGACGACGTTGCCAGCATCCAGCACGACAAGATGGTCGGCGAGGCGAGCGACTTCATCGGATGCGTGACTGACGTAGATGACGGGAATCTCCAGCTCGTCATGCAGGCGTTCCAGGTAGGGTAGAAATTCGTTCTTGCGGGCCGCATCGAGAGCCGCCAGCGGCTCGTCCATCAGCAACAGTCGCGGACTGGTCAGTAGCGCCCGCGCAATGGCCACTCGCTGACGTTCTCCCCCCGACAGCCCGGCGGGCCTGCGTTCGAGCAGTTGCGCAATGTCGAGCAACTCGACGATATGATCGAACGCTGCCGGACGGCCGCCCTGCGGCACCCGCCTTCTGCCGTAGTCGAGGTTTTGCCGCACCGACAGGTGGGCAAACAGGTTGGCTTCCTGGAACACGTAGCCCAGAGGGCGCTGGTGCGTCGGCAGAAAATGGCCTTCATCCTGCCAGATTTGCTCGTTGACCCGCAAACGCCCGCGCACGGCACGGGTCAGGCCGGCCATGCACCGCAAGACCGTCGTCTTGCCGCAGCCGGAAGGCCCGAACAGGGCAGTGACGCCGCGCCCCGGCAGCTGGACATCCAGGCACAGCGAAAAGCCCGGATAGGCCAGTTCGAATCGAGCTTCGATGGTCATTGCCGCCGGTTCCAGCCACGGGCATACAGGATCAGCAAGACCAGGAACGAGAAGCACAGCATGCCGCCAGCGAGCCAATGGGCGTTCGCATACTCCATCGCCTCGACATGGTTGTAGATCGCTATCGACAAGACCTGCGTCTTGCCGGGAATGTTGCCGCCAATCATCAGGACCACCCCAAACTCGCCTACCGTGTGGGCAAAACCGAGCACCGCCGCGGTGATGAAGCCCGGCCTCGCCAACGGCAGCGCCACGGAAAAGAAGGCGTCAGCCGGTGAGGCTCCAAGGGTCGCCGCAGCTTCCAGCGGTCGCTCGCCAATGCTGGCAAAGGCTTGCTCGATGGGTTGTACCACGAACGGCATCGAATAGATGATCGAGGCCACGACCAGTCCCGTAAAAGTGAAAGGCAACAACCCCAGTCCGACGGCCTCGGTCAGCCGCCCAACCGGACCTTCCGGCCCCATGAGGATCAGCAGATAGAAGCCGAGAACCGCGGGCGGCAAGACCAGGGGCAAGGTCACCACGGCACCGACAACGCTCTTCAGCGGTGAGCGGGTGTGTGCCAGCCACCAGGCGACAGGCGTCCCAATCATCAGCAACAGAAGCGTAGTCAGGCCGGCCAGCCTGATCGTCAGGGTGATGGCGGCGAGATCGGCGGATTCGAGCATCGTGGTGCTACTCCTCTGGCGCAAAACACGCCTTGTAGTCCAGGCATTCGCCGCACGAAGGTGTCGGACAGACGTAGATGCCCTCCCTGGCGCAGTACTGGCGGTAGATGAACTTTTTCCACTTCATGTCGTGGGTATTCAGGGCCGCCAGAGGCGGAAACGCGATCTGCATCAGCGCCGATAGTTCGGTGCGATTGGCCAAACCCAGATCCTGCCAGAGATGGTCACGGCCGGCACAGCCAAAAGCCACGATCCGGGCCAACCAGAGTTCGGATTCCTGTTGTCCGCCGCGGTACTCCAGGAGCAATTCGATCAGGTCGGCAAGTTCCGGGATGTCTTCTCCGCCCCCTCCCTGCAGACGCAGGGGAGCCCCTGGAAAATAGTCGTTCCAAAGTTTGCGAAAGACATCCGCAGGAAGCCCCAGGTTGGCGGGAAGCACGCCTTCATTGAGCGAACGGCCAGCCAGGAGGCTCGACAGTATGGGGCGCACAGGATCGGCCGCGGCCGCGGCTGTCGCTGGTCGGTTCAGCAGTTCGGCCATCAAGTTGGACCGACATTCAGCGGGAGGTCTCATTTCGTACTCCGGAAATTCACCTGTACATCCTTCGCCGGCGCCGCATAGGGTGCCGATGTCACCAGAATGTCCGCACCGGCAGCGACATAGGCCGCAGCGTTGTCGGCACGAATGCCCCCTGCAGCCGCAATCAGTGGACGCGTCAAGCGCTCCCGCTGCGCCAAAGAAGCGACGCAGGCGGCCAGCGTGTCGGGCGTGAACTTCTCCAGTTGCAGCACGTCAGCACCCGCTTCCGCCCAGACCAGCGCCTCGTCGATTCCACCCACTTCGACGACAATTTTCTTCTCCGGCTGGGTACGACGTAGACGCTGGATCGTCTGGGCCGGTGCTGCGTCGAGAAACAGTCGATGCTCGGGAAACACCAGGAGAGTTTCGGACAGCCCAAGCCGATGCATCAGGCCACCCCCCGACCTGACCGCCTTCGCCGACAGCGCCTTCGTTCCCGGAACGTTCTTGCGCGTACAAGCCACGGGGATCCCCCCTGCATTGGCAACGATGGCCGCCGTCGCCGAAGCAATCCCGCTGGCCCACTCCACCAGTGTCTGGGCGGTCTTCCAGGCGCGATGCAGGCTGCCGGCCGGCCCTTCGGCGCTGAGGATCACGTCGGTGGGGCCGATTCCTGCGCCGGATGGACTTTCGAGGCGCGCGTGCGCACCCGACAACTCGATGATCCGAGCGGCCTCCTCGCTGGCGCACACGACCATCGCCTGGCGCGCCGAGAAGGTCATGCGGGCAGTCCTGGTGCCGATACACAGGGCGTCGGTGGTCAGATCACCGCAAGGCACATCTTCCGCCAACAGCGCTTCCAGGACGTGGTCCGGCGCAGTTGCCGACGTCATCCTGGAAGGCGGAAAACACCATCGCACAGCTTGCACCGACTGATCGCTCGCGGCCTGATCCACGCCTGCCCCAGCGATCACAGCTCGTAGCCGTAGGACTTGATCACCCTTTGGGCCTTGTCTCCCCGCAGATACTTCAGCATTGCCTCGGCGGCAGGCTTCCCTTTGCCGCGCTCAAGCATCACCGCGTCCTGACGAATCGTCTGGTACAGCCTGGCGGGTACCATCCACGCCGAGCCTTCGATCTTGCCGTCCTTCAAGACCTGTGACAACGCCAGAAAACCGAGCGACGCGTTGCCACTGCTGACGAACTGCTGCGCTTGCGCGGTGTTCTCGGCGATGACCAGCCTGGCTTGCAGCCGGTCATAAACCCCGAGCGCCTGCATGGCCTCGACGGCAGCGACGCCGTACGGCGCAAGTTTCGGATTGGCCAGGGCAAGGCGGTCAAACGTGCCATTCTTGAGGACTTCACCTGCGCTGTCGACGAAGCCGGGTCTGGCTGACCACAGCACCAGTTTGCCGATGGCGTAGGTCAACCGGCTACCGGCGACAGCGGCGTTTTCCTTCACCAGTCTGGCGGGTGTCTCGTCATCAGCGGCCAGGAGAATCTCGAAGGGGGCGCCATTCTTGATCTGTGCGTAGAATTTTCCCGTCGATCCGTAGGAGGCGAGCACCTTGTGACCGGTTTCCTTTTCAAACTCCACGGCAATTTTCTGCATCGGCGCCGTAAAGTTGGCGGCGACCGCCAGCGACACCTCGTCGGCCCGCGCCGGGGACGCAACTGCGAAGGCAGCGATGAGCAGAACGAACAACGGCTGGGGGAACTTCATGACTGGCTCCTTTGACGAGAATGGTGACTGGAAAGTGGTGCGCAACCTGGGGCTCAATCGACGGCGACGAGAAATACGCTGGACGCCTTGAAGGCAGCCGTTACCGGCTGACCAACGGCCAGGCCGAGGCGTTTGACGCTCTCCTCGGTGATTACCGCGGTGATGACATGCCGTCCATCCGGCAGGTTGAGGGTCACTTCAGCGTTGACCGGCCCCTCGTGGATGTTGACGACGGTGCCTGGAAAGCGGTTACGCGCCGAAATGCATCCTTGCTCCTCGACCAGCAGCAGGATCGACGAAGCCTTGACAAAGGCCAGGACGTCGCGCCCGTGAGCGAGGCCAAGGTTTTCGGCGGACTCTCGGGTCACGATCGCCGTCAGTTCAAGTTCCGGATCGAGCCGGATGCTCACCTCGGAATCGACAATCCCCTCCTTGATGGCCACGATGGGACCCGCAAACTGATTGCGGGCACTCGTTCGGAACGACATCCGCTTCAAGACCTTGCGGAAACCCGCGGTATCGAGAACGCCGTTCTGATCGAGGTCGCCGGTCAATTTATCGAGCGCGCCCTGAGACTCCTGTTCCAGGGCGCGGTAGAAAGCGATCAGGCGCCGCCCAAAGGCAGTCAACTCGGTACCGCCGCCATGCCGACCGCCTGCCGACCGGAGCACCACCGGTTCAGGCGCGAGGTTGTTCATGTCGTCGACGGCTTCCCAGGCGGCCTTGTACGACAATGGCACCGTCCTGGCCGCCTGCGAGATCGAACCGTGCTGGTCGATGGCTTCGAGCAGGCGGATGCGTTTGTCGCCCAGAAAGCTGCCGACGGCCGTTTCGATCAGCAGTTTGCCCAGCAGTCTCGGTGGTGCCGAAATCATATCCGTAGCCTCCGCTGCCCGTCACCTTCGATGACAGGTCTGAAAAATGTCGGTCGCTGTGCTTGCCAAGATGCAGCGCTTTCCTTGATCATCCGGTTTTCACTCATGAGCTGAAGATCAATGCCGTTTCAGTGCCCGCAATCAGATCAAATCAGAGATTTCCTCATTCAGTTTGTCCGCTGATCGGGGCATCGACTCGCTCAGGAACTCGCTGTGAAATCCATGCGCCATGAAGCTTCCGCAAACGGCATTCCGCCGTTTCACTCCCAGGTAACTGCTGTCTTCATGAGTCAAAGCAAATAGCGCGCCATAGATTATTAGAGCGATACACGGTGTTTGTGGCGCGAGGCGAGACCTCCCGACAAGACAACCAAGGGACGGGTGCGCCCTCAATCGACGGGCGGTGGAGAACTCGCGCAGCCCATGCCCAGACCTCGATCGCAGCATTTCAGATCCTGACTCAGTTGGTGCGAATGCAACAACGGTTGTAGCCATCATGACATAGCGCTCGTTCGGTCAACGGCAGCGGCATCCAGTCGGGCCTGCCCGGCGGTTCGCGGATCGGCTTCCGATGTGAGGAAGCACTGTGCCCTAGGTTGAAGGCGATCTTGACCCTGGAGTACGCTCCGGACATTGACGGCAATTCTGGTTTCGGTGCCAGCAGCAACGGCCTCGCCGCTCGTCAGCAGTTCGTCGGTCTCTCCTCTGCCACGTTTGGCGCCGTCGCCATGACTTACACGGCTTACACGGCGCAGAACAGGGGGGATCTACCAGCAAGGCGATCTACGCGTTCGGCAAACGCAGCGCCGCCGACGGCAGCGTCAACGACAAGCTGACCCGCATCTCGGACAACGGCCGCTACGGCCTCGGCTGCAGTTTCGCGACCGATCCGGTCAACGCCGATCTGCTCTACCAGGTTCGTCAGGATGTGCACGCGGCGACCATCGGCACCACCGGGAACAACAGCTTCCTGCCTGCTGCCGTTTACACGGACGCCAATTTCCCCGCCAACGAAAAGGTGGTTTTGCATGGCTGGACGACCCAGACATCGAAGCGCACCACGCTGTATGCGACCTATGTCTGGACAAATAACGACCGCAACAGCATCGCCGCTGGCCCCAATGGTGGTACATCACTTACCGGCGCCCGCGACGAGCAAAATCAGACATTCCTGGTGGGTGTCAACCACACCTTCTGAGGGTGTTCGCTCGTCCAGGAATCCGACGGGCGTCATGGCGCCCGTCTACGTGCACCAGCGACCTGCACTTGAACAATGCAGGCGCTCAGTCGTCGATTTCTTCGACGCTGACGTTCCCCTTGGAAGAGCGCTTGATCCGGTATTTGGTGCCGTCCTTGCCGGTCCAGCGCGTCGCCGTCGCTGGCACCTTCACGCCATCGATCTTCACATTGCCATTGACCACGCTGATGCCACTCGCGTCATCGTCGTCGTCCTTGCCGGTAGTTACCGTGGTTCCCGGTGAATGGGTGATCGAGGACGAACTCTTGCCGGGATCGACATACACCGCGTTGCCCTTGCCACTGGTTGCGGTCTTGCCGGACTTGGCGCCACCTCCGTTACCGGTGTCCACACTCACCCCGCCGGCACCACCGGTATTCACGTTGACGCCGCCGGGACCTCCGACCGAAACCGAAACCTGAGCCGTCGCAGACGCGGCGGCAAAAACAAGCAAGCTGGCAATACGTGTCAGTTTCATTCGAAAGCCTTTCTGTTCAACCAACGGCTACGGGAAAAGGATTGCTAATTCAATGCTTCTACCGGCCTCTACACGAGTATCCCGGATCCCGGCGGCGGTCGTCAATCGAAAGTTTCGTGTCGATCCTCTCACCCGGTGTTCTTGCCACGGGTACGTTCCGAATGCGGAAAGGCAGCCGCTGAATCAAAGGACCTGATTCAGCAGGCGATCAGCGCGGGTGCGTGCGAGGCGCTTGAGAATCCGCTGGACCGGGACTGGATAGGTGTCTGTGTCATCGAGGGCGGTGTGGTGATCGAGACGGCGCGTCCGCGCCAGGATTCGCGCCAGTTCGGCCTGATGCTGGCTGTGCAGGCCTCCCTGAGGATCATGGATCAACAACCCGTTTTCGAGGTCCAGCCGCCAGGCCCTGGGATTGAGGTTGCTGCCGGTGAGCAGGGCATAGTCGTCGTCGGACAACAAGCCCTTGAGATGAAAACTGTGATGCTCATGGCTCCACAACTGTACGTCGAGCAGTCCTTCGTCGATATCGCCCTGGTGAGTCTTGCAGAAGCGGCGCAGATTGCTTTCGTAGAGATAAGGGAGGGCGCCAATGGTCTTGAAAGGATCTTCAGGGGAAATGTAAAAGTCATTGGCGGTCTTGTCACCGACGATGATTGTGACTCGACATCGCCTTCTCAACCTTCCCTCAAGAGCGCGACGGATGGGGCCGGGCAGGTTGAAATAAGGAGTGAACACGACCAGCCTGCGCTCGGTGCGCTTGATCAGTTGCAGAATCACGGCATTGAGTTGGTTGTCACGATGACCAAAGCCCAGCAACGGCGTGATTCCCACCTCGCCGTTGCCGACCGACCCGGCGGTGGTCGCGTAGCGACTCTTTGCCAGCACCCGACGCAACCCGACGATTGCGCCACGTAGCGAACCGGATTTCGGCTGCGGCTCGACATCCAGGCGACGAACAGCCGTGTTCGTCTGCAGGATGCGGGTCATCAGACCGGCGATGCTGTCGGCCAATGCGCGATTCTCGATCAGGTGATAGCGATCGAGGCGGTAGCGATCGAAGCGTTGCAGGTAGACGTCATTGATACTGGCACCGCTATAGAGAAGGGCGTCGTCGATGACGAAGCCCTTCAGGTGCATCACCCCCATCCACTCCCGACTCTGCACCGGTACGCCATATATGGGGACGCCTGGACCAAGGCGGCGGGCCATTTCGACGTAGAGCGCGGCATTGCCAGGGCTCGCAGCCTTGCCGACGAGACCTCTCTGCGCGCGGTGCCAGTCGACGAAGACCCCGATCTGCAGGTCTGGCCGGACAGCACTGGCGGCGTAGATGGCCGCCAGCACCTCTCTGCCGGCGGTATCATCCTGGAGATAAAGTGCGCTGATCAGGATCCGCTCTCTGGCGTTGGCGATGCGTTCGAGCAGCGTCGCGCGAAACTCGCCGGGGCCCTCCAGGTTCACGACAGACTCGACCGTTACCGGGATGCACGTCAAACTTTCCAGGCGAGTCGCCATTTGCCGGTGCCCACGCAGGCGTTGCACCGCCGCAGCCAGAACGGATGCCATCGGCAGATGCGCCATCACGGCAGAACATCAGCGGGCATCAGTCGCGTGGCCTGCGGTCGGTTGTCCCTGGTGCCAGAAACATGCCGATACCGAGGAGGATCAGCAGCAGCGGCCACCAGGTCCGCAGCAACTGCGCAAAGTCGACTTCGATGAGCCCCAGATTGATGGCCAGCGCCAGAACGCCGACCACGATCAGCGCCAAGGCGCCAAGATTCCCGCGCATTTTCATCTCCTCCTCTCCTGCCGGGTCGGCAAGGCCAGCACAGATCCGTGCGGCGCCGGCAATTCTGCATCAAGGGACATATTGATCGATGTATTCGTTGACTGCCAGCGTTCCCAGATGCTGCACATCGCGCGACGACTGCTCGATGGCTGCCTGCTGTGCTTCGGAAAACCTGCGCGCGAGATTGGTCCTGAATTTCTCCACCAGCACAGGGATCCCCTCGGCACGGCGACGACAGTGCCCGAGAGGATATTCCGCGACCAGTTCTGCCGTCCGGCTGCCGTCGGTAAAGAATACCTGTACGGCGTTGGCGATCGAGCGTTTGGCCGGGTCCAGATAGTCGGCCGAGAAACGGGGTTCCTCGCTGACTTCCATCTGCGCCCGCAAGGCATCGATGCGCGGGTCTGCCGCGGCGCTGTCCTCGTAGTCCTCGCAGGTCAGCCGACCTTCGATCAGGCCGACGGCGACCATGTATTGCAGGCAGTGATCGCGGTCGGCAGGATTGTGCAACGGACCCTTCTTGTCGATGATCCGCAATGCCGATTCGTGGGTGCGAATGACGATTCGGGCGATCTCGTCGAGCCGTCCGACGACCTGCGGGTGCAGTTTCACCGCACACTCGACGGCCGTCTGGGCGTGGAACTCAGCCGGAAAACTGATCTTGAACAGCACATTCTCCATCACGTAGCTGCCATAGGGCCGCGACAGGCGGAACGTCTGCCCCTTGAACAGCACATCGTAGAAGCCCCAGGTGCGTGCGCTCAACACCGTGGGATAGCCCATCTCACCCTTGAGTGAAAACAGCGCCAGCAGCACGCCCCGGGCGGTGGCGTCGCCAGCCGCCCAGGACTTCCGCGAACCGGTGTTCGGGGCGTGTCGATAGGTGCGCAAGGGTTGTCCATCGACGAACGCCTGTGACACGGCGTTGATGATCTCCTGACGACCACCGCCCATCAGCCAGGTGCAAACGGCAGCGGTGGCGACCTTGACCAGCACGACATGGTCCAGCCCGACGCGATTGAAGCTGTTTTCGAGCGCCAGGATACCCTGGATCTCGTAGGCCTTGATCATCGCTTCGAGAACCCGGCGCATCGCCAGTGGTGCCTGACCGTGATCCATACGGGTGCGCGACAACCAATCGGCAGTGGCGAGAATGCCGCCAAGGTTGTCGGACGGATGACCCCATTCGGCCGCCAGCCAGGTATCGTTGAAATCCAGCCAGCGAATCAGCGTGCCGATGTTGAAAGCGGCCTGCACCGGGTCGAGTTGAAAATCGGTCCCCGGCACTCTGGCGCCCTGAGGCACCACCGTGCCGGGAACGATCGGCCCCAGCAGCTTGCTGCATGCCTGATAACCAAGCGCTTCGAGCCCGCAACCCAGGGCGTCGATCAGACAGTAGCGCGCGGTCTCGAAGGCCCCTCGCGACGTAACCCTGAAGTCGAGGACATAGTCGGCAATATCGACCAGAACCTGGTCGGGGTCGGGACGAGTGGCTGGAATTCGTGTGCTCATAGAGTCTCTCTTCGTGCTCCGCCGCGTTGAATGGGGAATCGAACCATCGTCTTCAACACGCGAGCCGGGGTATCGCTAGCCATTCACGTTCGTTGCGCGAGGGCGACAAACGCCTGCGGATCCGGTCCGACATAATTTGCCGAGGGTCGGATGATCTTTCCATCGATGCGCTGCTCGATGACGTGCGCTGCCCAACCGCTGGTTCGCGCAATGACAAACAATGGGGTAAACATCGGTGTCGGCACGGCCAGCATGTGATAGGCGACGCCCGAGAACCAATCGACGTTGGGAAACATGCGTTTCTGCTCCCACATCACTGCCTCGATGCGACTGGCGATCTCGAACAGCACCAGGTTATCGCCATCGGTGCACAGTTGTTGAGCCACAGCACGGATGACCTTGTTACGCGGGTCGGAGAGGGTGTACAGCGGGTGCCCGAAACCGATGATGATTTCCCTGTTTTCGAGGCGGCGGCGAATGTCCAGTTCGGCGTGCTCGGCGTCGTTGTATCGGCTCTGGATCTCGAAAGCCACCTCGTTGGCTCCGCCGTGTCGGCGACCACTCAGCGCACCGATGGCGCCGCTGATCGCCGCATAGAGATCAGCGCCCGTCCCAGTGATCGTGCGTGCGGCAAAAGTCGAGGCATTGAACTCATGCTCGGCATAGAGAACCAGCGACTTGTCGAGACAGCTGGCCTGCAGTGCCGAAGGTGCCTTGCCCCGCAGGAGATGCAGGAAATGTGCGGCGATCGAGTCGTCATCGGTCTCGGTTTCGATGCGCCGGCCGTTGTGCGACCAGTGATACCAGTAGAGCAACATCGACCCGAAGCTGGCGATCAGCCGATCCGCAATCTCGCGCGCTGCACCAGGGTTATGGTCCTGCGCTTCGGGAAGAATCGTGCCGAGAGCCGAGCAGCCGCTGCGCAGGACGTCCATGGGATGTGCGGAAGCGGGCAGGTTCTCGAGCATCGGTCTGAGCATCACCGGTAAACCACGCAAGGTCTTGAGTTTCTTCTTGTACTGATTGAGCTGCGTCGGACTGGGCAAGCGCCCGTAGAGCAGCAGGTACGCCACCTCCTCGAAGGTGGCATCTTCGGCCAGTGCCGCCACATCGTACCCACGGTAGTACAGATCGTTGCCCGCACGCCCGACCGAACAGATCGCCGTATCGCCGGCAACCACACCGGACAGCGCAACCCATTTCTTGGCCCTGGGTAGTTCTCCTTCCCGCAACTCGTCCATCTTCGTCTCCCCCTTTCGTGCAGCCACTCAAAATGCGACACGCACAACATACGCGCCGGCTCTCCCCGGCGGCGATGCTTGCCTGCCACTCGATTTCCCCGGTTGGCGCAGGCGACGCTTTGAACAGGCGCCATCGAACGTCAGCATTCTTGGCACCGGGAACTTCACTTCTTCACCTGGCTGGCCAACCCCGACCCCTCTGCAGCGTGCAGGTGTACCGGAGGCTGGAACGCCAGCGTGCATGCATGTTCGTGATAGATCAGCGATTTCGGCAGCGGGACGACTTCCACCTCGGTCACTCCCGCGTCGATCATTCCCAGGCGTGCGGCCGCCTCACGCGACAGGTCGATGACCCGACTGCGATGCCCCATCCGGTCATTGATCATGACCACCACGCACCGTGCGGACAATACCCTGCGAACCGCGACCAGGGTGCCCAGAGGAAAGCGATTACTGGCCCCCGAAATCATCTGATGATGAAAGTTGTCGCCAGAGGCTGTCCTTCGACCGGCAAACGCGGCACCGTAGAAGCTGGCTTTGCCGGAAATGATTGGTGGCGTGTCCGGCCATTCTCCCAAGACCCCGAGAGCAGGAGCGCGTTCGCCGAAGGCAAAACCCGAGAGTAATGAAGCCAGCACCAGAAAAACAAGTTTCACAGGGTATGGCTCCTCAGGGCGGCCACAAGAGAGAGAGGTATTGCACGTTACGCTTGCCGGGAAGTTTCCGCATGCCCTCCCGGCAAATCGCTTCGACCTGCTGGACAGACATCAGGAAGCGACCGCATTGTTCGGCACATCGCTACGCACCAGCGCCAGGAACTGCACACTGAGGAGGAGTACGCTTACAATCCGGGTAATTTGCGCGAACTGGCGCATGGCAGGAAAACTCCGCGGAGACGGGTGGCAAGGGTCAAGAGTCGACGCCGTAAGCATATCCTGCGCGCTGTCCGACACACAAGCTGCGCGGCGATCAAGCTGCCACACCATTGAGCGCAGCCATCGCCACACGACAAACCAAAAGTGACCGCTCAAGTTGTCTCGACAATGAAAACTCATGTTCTTCCCGACTGCTTGCGACGCCTGCTGATACGCTGTGTCGCCCACCGCTATTACTCGCTCGTCGTGACGGCGATCGCCTTCTGGTCGACGATGACCTTCACCTTCCCCTTCGTCGCCGTCCTGATCCCGGCGGTTCTGCTCTCTCCCAGGCGTTGGCGCTCGCTCGGTCTGCTGTGCGGCATAGCCAGTGGCTGCGGTGCCGCCGCACTGGTCGAAATCTTCCAGTACCTCGGCTCGGAGTTCGTTTTCTCGCGCTACCCCGATCTGCTGCAGACTCAGGCCTGGCAGACCGCCAGCGAATGGCTGCAACACTGGGGCCTGCTGGCCCTGCTGATCATCGCCGGCTCGCCGATACCGCAAACCCCGGCACTCCTTTTTTGCGCTTTCGCCGACGTGTCTACAGCGGGCATCCTGGTCGCGGTGGCCATCGGCAAGACCGTCAAGTATCTTTTTCTCGCCTGGGCCACGGCCCACTATCCGGGACGCTTCATCCGCTACAACTGAGGATGGTTGGCCAAACCACCGATCAGGCAACGCCGGCACTATGCGCCTGCACATCCGCCCAGTAGCTCGAGCGCACCATCGGCCCACAGGCCGCGCCAGTGAAACCCATGGCCAGAGCCTGTTGCTCGTACATCCTGAAGATTTCGGGGTGAACGTAACGTGCCACCGGCAGATGATGGCCGGACGGTGCGAGGTACTGACCAATAGTGAGCATTTCGACCTCGTTTGCGCGCAGGTCACGCAACACTTCGAGGATCTCGTCATCGGTTTCGCCGAGACCGACCATCAGCCCAGACTTGGTGGGAACCTGCGGGTAGCGTGCCTTGAAGGCTTTCATGAAAGCCAGCGAATGAGCGTAGTCGGCGCCAGGACGTGCCTGCCGGTAAAGGCGTGGCACCGTCTCCAGGTTGTGATTGAGAATGTCCGGCAGCGACTGCCCCAGCAGTTCGAGGGCGATCGTCATGCGGCCCCGGAAGTCTGGAACCAGCGTCTCGATGATCGTCCCGGGCGAGCACCGGCGTACCGCGGCAATGACCTCGACAAAATGCTGTGCGCCGCCATCGCGCAGATCGTCGCGGTCGACACTGGTGATCACCACGTAGCGGAGCTTGAGACGGGCAACACTGTCGGCAAGATGCGCCGGTTCGTGGACATCCGGTGGCAGCGGCTTGCCATGCCCAACGTCGCAAAACGGACAGCGGCGCGTGCAGATGTCGCCGAGGATCATGAAGGTCGCGGTACCGCGACCGAAGCATTCGCCGATATTGGGACAGGCCGCTTCTTCGCAGACGGTGTGCAGTTGCTGGTCACGCAACATTTTCTTGATCTCACCGAAGCGACCGGCATCGTTGCCGGCTTTCACGCGGATCCAGTCAGGCTTGCGCTGCGGGGTCTGCGGGACGATCTTGATCGGAATACGTGCGGTCTTCAATTCGCCCTTTTCCTTCACCCCGGCGATCTTGCCCGTCGCGATCGTCCGGGATGGATCATCACTCTGACTGCTCATGGCTTGCACTCCAGTTGTGCGCCGAGATGCGCGGCCAGAGCCGTCGCCGCTCGCGCGGGGGTCAGCGAAATGCCGAGGTCGCTGGTCTGCGTTACCGGCATGCCGGCATAGCCGCAGGGGTTGATGGCGGCAAAAGGCGCCAGATCCATGTCGACGTTCAAGCTGACACCATGGTAACAGCAGCCCTTGCGGACCCGCAGGCCAAGCGCCGCGACCTTGGCTGCGCCCACATAGACACCCGGTGCGCCGGCATGTCGCTCGGCGGCCAGCCCATGCTCGGCCAGCAGATCGATGACCGCCTGCTCGATGGCGACAACCAGTTCTCGCACTTTGAGTTTCCTCCGGGTCAGGTCCAGGAGCAGGTAGACCACCACCTGGCCTGGTCCATGGTAGGTGATCTGCCCACCCCGATCGCTCATCACCAGTGGTATGCCGAGGTCGCACAGCAGGTGCTCGGGCTTGCCGGCCTGACCGAGAGTAAACACCGGCGCGTGCTCGCAACACCAGAACTCGTCGAGCGTGCCCTCGGTACGCGTAGCAGTGAAGTCGCGCATCGCGTGCCAGGTCTGGGAATAGTCGCGCCTGCCGAGGCGGCGAACGAACACCGGCACCTGACCCGGTGCGGAAAACAGAACACCCGCACTGTCCGGGCTGTCCCTGTCACCCGCAAGCCCTTGCTCGGCCCACTTCACAATACGAACTTGACGAGTGGGTGGTTGCTGAGTTCCCGGTAGAGCGCGTCCAGTTGTGCTCTGCTGGTGGCATTGATGGTACACGTAAGACTCAGGTACTTGCCCGCCGACGAAGAACGGATGACCATCGTCGCCGCATTGAAGTCCGGCGCGTGCCGGAGCACCACATCGAGTACCGTCCTGGTCAAGGTGTCGGCAGCCAGTCCCATGACCTTGATCGGGAACGCACAAGGGAATTCAAACAGGCTATCGCTCTCTTCGGCCATCGCCACCACCGTTGTTTGCCTCCCGATAGTCAATGAGCCAAGCCTGCATCTGCCTAGTTGAACCACAAGCGGACAGTATCGACCATCCGGCCAACAATCCCTGCGGCAGGCACCGCTTCCAGTGCCAGCACCGGGTATTCGCCGTACGGCTTGTCATCGATACTCACTTTCAGTGTGGCAAGCACCTGCCCCAGCGCGACCGGAGCGATCAACGGCTGCTGCGAGACGAGTTCCGTTCGTATCTTCGGACCAAAACCCTTGGGCACGGCAATCACGAGGGCGTTCGAAAACCCGATCTTGACCGCGCTTTCCTTGCCCTTCCAGACTTTGAGACTGGACGCTGCCTCGTTCTTCGCATAGAGCTGCACCGCGTCGTAAAACTGAAAACCATAGTTGAGCAGTTTGAGCGATTCCTGGGCGCGTGCATTGTCCGATGCCGCTCCGAGTACCACTGACAGCAGGCGGCGAGAACCACGCTTCGCCGACGACACCAGGCAATAACCTGCCGCCTCGGTGTGACCAGTCTTCAGACCATCGACGGTTGGATCGATGTACAACAAGCGGTTGCGATTCGGCTGGGTAATGTTGTTATACCGGAACTCCTTGATCGAGTAGTACTTGGCATACTCCTCGGGAAAATCACGGATCAGGGCGCCAGCCAGTATTGCAAGATCTCTTGCCGTCGTGTAGTGCTGCGGGTCGGGCAAGCCGCTGGCATTGCGGAAGCTCGACCCCTGCATGCCCAACCGCTGCGCCTCCCGATTCATCATCTGCGCGAAATTTTCCTCGTCTCCGGCAATGGCTTCGGCCAGCGCAACGCAGGCATCGTTGCCTGACTGGACAATCATGCCTTTCAGCAGATCCTCGACCTTGACCTGCGTACCGACCTGGATGAACATCCGGGAGCCGCCCGTCTTCCATGCTTTCTGGGAGACCGGCACGGCCTGATCCAGTTTGATCGTACCCTGTCGGATTGCCGCGAAACTCAGATAGGCGGTCATCAACTTGGTCAGGGAGGCCGGTTCAAGGCGTTGTTCGGGCGCCTGGGCAGCCAGATCCTGGCCCGAAGCGGCCTCGACCAGCAACCATGACTTGGCGGCCAGCGCGGGTGGGGTGGGCAGTTGTTGGGCGACGGACAGAACTGGCAGGCAGAGCAGAACAAGAAGCAGGGATCGAAGCTTGAGCATGGCAGAATTTCGCGCAAAGGGTGAATTATAGCAAGCCACCTGTGCCCAGCCTGTGCGCGTTTTGTGACCACCCGGCGCCGAGAATCGACCACTTCGTGACTTACCACACAGCCCGGCGGAGAGTCGAACACGTACCATAGGGCAACTTTTTGGCACCCCGGCCCACCTGCCAGTGGGCAAAGCGTCCTTCCCATGTTGCCACCGTTTCGACCCATATCGAGTTCGCTTGACCTGCAGAGCGCATTTGCGCAACTGTCAAGGCGCGGATTCGCCAGCAACCGCCTGGATGAGAGTTTGCGTCAGATCACCGCCACAACGAGTCAGATCCTCAACATTGAGCGCGTCAGTCTATGGGGGTTGTCCGCCGAGCGGGAGACTCTGGAGTGCATTGACCTCTACGAGTTGTCGCGCAACCGACATAGCTGCGGCGCGACGCTGCAAGCGGCACGCTATCCGGAGTACTTCCGGGCCCTCGAAACCGGCGAGCCGATTGTCGCCGACGATGCAATGAAACATCCATCCACGCAGGAATTCACCAACGATCACCTGCTGATGAATGGTATCAGCGCGCTGATCAATTCACCGATTCATGCCGATGGCGAATTGCAGGGAGTGCTCTGCATCGAACGTGTCGGGCCCCACTCGCCCTGGACTTCCGTACAACGACTGTTTTCGCACGCGGTCGCCAATCTGGTCAGCGTCGCCCTGCTGCAGCACCAGTTGCTTTCGAAGGAAGCCGAACTGCGCGACGCGAACAGCCTGCGACGTGCCTTGTTCGACGGCGCGCGTGATGCCATCCTGATCTCCGACGCCGGTACGGGGCATATCCTCGATGCCAACCCCCAGGCAGAAAGACTTTTCGGACGGCGCCTGGAAGAACTTCTCGGCATCCTGCAAAGCGAGTTGTATGCCAGCCGCAACGCTCTCGACATGCGTGACCTCTTCAAATCGCTGGCCAGGACCGAGGGTAGCGAGGCCGTTTGTAAAGAGGTACTCGCTTGTGACGGCAAGCTGATCCCCGTCGAGATCACCGGCCAGGTAATCCATCTCGAAAAAGGCAAGAAGATTGTCCAGGGCGTGTTTCGTCCGGTTGACGACGAGGATTCGGAGTCGACTGACGCCTGATCAACGCGCCACAAAGGTTGGCTTGTAGCCCAAGGCCAGGCGAATCTTCTCGGCAACCCTTTCGGCATCGGCACGGCTGGCATAGGGCCCCAGGTGGACTCGGTGCATGCCGCCATCGGCATTGATCTGGACGCCCTCGTTCAGCCAGTCGAGTTCCCGAAGCAGATGGGAACGCAAACTCTCGGCGTTTTCAGCGCTGGCAAAAGCACCAAGCTGCAGGAACACGCTGCGCATGCTCGCCAAGGAGGCGCTGGCGGCAGCCGGTGAAACTGCTGGCGGCGGCCCGCCCGTCGCCATCGGTGAAACGGGCGGCTTGTCGAGGCTCAGCTTTGCCGCCAGCAGTTCAATCTCGTCGCGCTCGGCCGGAGTGCCGACAGGTCGCCGCGGACTCGCCACAGGCATTACTTGCGCGTAGGTCATCGTCGTTGCACCCTCCGGCAGGATCGACTCGACGTTGACCAGGGTACTGCCGTTGTCCACATAGCCAAGCCGGTAAGCGGCCAGGTATGAAAGGTCGATAACACGATCAGCGTGGAAGGGACCGCGATCGGTGACGCGAACGACCACCGACTTGCCGTTGCTGACGTTGGTCACCCGGACGTACGAGGGAATCGCCAGGGTCGGGTGGGCGGCGGTCATCGCGAACATGTCGTAGGGCTCGCCGATCGACGTCTTCTGGCCATGAAACTTCTTGCCATACCAGCTCGCAATGCCGCGCTCCTGGTGCGGCCTGAGGCTGGCATGCGGCTCATAGGCCTTTCCCAGAACGACGTATGGCCGGTTGGCAAAGCGATGCAGTGGCTCGAGTCGTGGTTGCGCGTCGGGAATGTCGTCGAGATTGTCCGGGATCTCGTCGCCCGGGCCATCGTCCTTGTAGTATGCCCCGCCCCGTTTCTGCACCACATTCGACTTCCGTGGCGCTTTCGCGGCTGCTCTTGCCGGCTCCAGCGAAGATCCCGCCGCTTCGGGGGGCCGCGTCTGTTGCCCTCCGCAGGCCGTGAGAAATGATAGTGACAGCACCAATGGCCACCATGCAATTGGGTTGGGCGACCGACGGGCCAGCCCAGGCTCCCGAGGCTTCATTTCCTGACCAGCATGCGGTGGGTCTGGATGCTCATCAGGATACCGATCCCGATCGACAGCGTCACCAGCGCCGTCCCGCCGTAGCTCATGAACGGCAGCGGCACCCCGACTACCGGCAGAATCCCGCTGACCATGCCCATGTTGACGAAGACGTAGGTAAATAGACTCAGGGTCACCGACCCGGCCATGATCCGCGCGAAGAGCGTGGACGCATTGGCGGCGATCATCAGCCCGCGTGCGATCAGCAACAGGTAGAGCAACACCAGGGTGGTGTTGCCCAGCAGACCTCGCTCTTCGGAAAACACGGCAAAGATGAAGTCGGTGTGGCGTTCCGGAATGAATTCGAGGTGCGTCTGTGTGCCCTCCAGCCAGCCCTTGCCAAAGCTGCCACCAGAACCGATGGCGATGGTCGACTGGATGATGTGGTAGCCCGCCCCAAGCGGATCGCTGCTGGGGTCGATCAAGGTCAGGATGCGCTTGCGCTGGTAATCATGCAACATGGTCCATACAAAAGGTGCCGCCGCCGCTGCGGCGGCGGCCAATCCAGCGATCACCTGCCATGGCAGGCCGGCAAAGAATATGACGTAAAAGCCGGCGGCACCGACGAGAATGGCTGTTCCGAGATCAGGTTGCTTGGCGATCAGCGCGAAAGGCACGAGCAACAGCAGACAGGCGACAGCATAGTGGCGGAATCTGAGCATCGCTTCGTGTTTGTGGAAGTACCAGGCCAGCATCAGCGGCACGGCAATTTTCAGCACCTCGGACGGCTGAATACGCGTAAACCCCAGTGACAACCACCGCCGTGCCCCGTTGACCTTGACCCCGAAGAGAAAGACAAGGACCAGCAGAATCACGCCGAGAATGTAGAGCGGAACACCGAAGCGCATCAACTTCTGCGGCGGGAACTGTGCCACCACCCACATCGCACAGAGCCCGACCGCCATGTTCAGGCTCTGCGCCAGCGCTCGGTTATTGGCGTCGTAGGTGGCACTGTAAACGGTGGACAGGCCGATGGCCATGATCAAACCAGTGATCAGCAGCAGAGGCCCATCGACATGTTCGACCAGACGCACCCACGCGCGCTGCAGGAACTGCTGCAACATCCGCTAATCACCCTCCACTTCATCTTCACGAGCCGCCCCTTTGGGCAGCTTGCCGAGCAGATAATAGTCGAAAACCATGCGCGCGATTGGTGCCGCCGACTGGGCACCGAAACCACCGTTTTCGACCAGCACGGCGAGCGCGATCCTGGGCTGATCGGCCGGGGCAAAAGCGATGAACAACGCATGATCGCGGAGCTCCTTCTTCACGCTGGACGACCGGTAGTCCGCCCCTTTCAGGCTGAAGACCTGTGCCGTACCGGTCTTGCCGGCCGAGACGTAGCCGGCGCCCGCGAAAGCGCGCGCGCCCGTACCCTGAGTGTTGACGCCAATCATCGCCCTCTTGATCGTCTCGATATTCTGCCGCTTCCACGGCAGAATGCGCAGCGGCTCGGGCTCGATCATGGTCTGCTCGCCGGTACGGCTGTCGGTGATATATTTTACGAGGTGCGGACGGAACATCACGCCGTCATTGGCCACGGCGGCCATCGCCTGCGCCAGCTGGATCGGCGTATAGGCATTGTAGCCCTGGCCGATACCAATCGAGATGGTTTCTCCGGCAAACCATTTTTGCTGCTCCGGCCGCCTGAACCGACGTTTCTTCCACTCCGGCGACGGCAACACCCCTTCCGACTCACCGTCGATATCCACACCGGTTCGCTGGCCGAAGCCCAATTGCCCCATGAAGCGGGCAATACTGTCGATGCCCATGTCGTTGGCCAGCATGTAGTAGTAGGTGTCGCAGGACTGCACGATCGACTTGTACATGTCGACGCTGCCGTGGCCACCTTTCTTGTCATCGCGGAACTGGTGACCGCCGAAATTGAAGAAACCCGGATCCGAAATCGTCTGCCCGGCCGTGCGTTTGCCGGTTTCGAGTGCGGCCAGTGCCATGAACGGCTTGAACGTCGAACCCGGCGGATAAGCGCCGTTGAGCGCCCGGTTGAGCAACGGCTTGTCAGGCGAATTGTTGAGCAGATCCCAGTCGTCGGTGCGGATGCCGTCGATGAACAGGTTGGGGTCGAAAGTCGGGGTGGAGACCAGTGCCAGGATCCCGCCAGTCGCGGGTTCGATAGCCACAAGCGCACCACGGCGATCGCCGAAGGCTTTTTCGGCCATCTCCTGCAACCTGGTGTCGAGGGTCAGGGTCAGGTTATTGCCCTGTACCGGAGCAGTCCGCGAGAGGTTGCGGATCGCCCTGCCCCCAGCGTCGATCTCGACCTGCTCATAGCCCGTCTCACCATGCAAATGGAATTCGTACCGCTGCTCCAACCCGGTCTTGCCGATATGATCGGTCCCCTTGTAGTTGGCTGTTGCCTCGCTTTCCTCGATCACCTCCAGGTCGCGTTTGTTGATGCGACTGATGTAGCCGATGGCATGCGCAGCGATCGGACCCAGCGGATACTGACGAAACAGGCGCGCCTTGACCTCGACACCGGGAAAACGGTAGCGGTTGGCAGCAAATCTGGCGACTTCTTCCTCGCTCAGTCGACTGCGAATCGGCAGGCTCTCGAAGGTCTTGCTCTCCTCCAGCAACTTGCGAAAACGCTTGCGGTCCTTGGGCAGGACCTCGATCACCGTACCCAGGCCCTCGATCGTTGCATCGAGATCGTCGACCTTCGACGGCGTGATTTCCAGCGTGAATGCCGAATAGTTGCGGGCCAGGACTGTGCCGTGGCGATCGACGATGACGCCGCGGTTGGGGACGATCGGCACCAGCGAGATACGATTATCCTCGGCGCGGGTCGTATAGTAGTCGTGCTGAACGACCTGCAAATGCACGAAGCGAGCAATCAGCAGAACAAAAGCCGCGGTCACCGCAAAACCGGCCAGGGCCACTCGAAAGCGAAAGCGATGCAGTTCGCGATCGGGGGCGTTCAGCGGCGACTGACGAGCAAGCACGGCAAACCTCTCAGGCGCGGCGGTTAGCCGACACCGGGTTGCGCGCAGATCGGACAACGCGCCGATCGCTGCGCGTAATCGCCTTGCCGCAGCGTTCAGAGCGGCCGGTTGGCATCACGGTCGACCGGTTGATGTTGCGGCAACAGGAGGACAAAGGTCAGCAGGGGCCAAAGCAGCGTCCCGAAACAAGGCCCGATGAAATATCCCATGCCCGGCGAGTCGGCGCCAACCAGCATGCGCACGCTGAACTGCACCACCTGCACCAGCAGCAGCAGCGGAAAGACCTGCAAGGCCTGTTGCCCCAGAGGAAACCAGAGGATACGGCGCGACAGCGATGACCCGCCATAGGCCGCCAGGACGTACGCCAGCGCGTGTTGTCCGAGCAAACTCGCATCGGCAACGTCCATCGCCAGTCCGAAAAGAAAAGCCAGGCCCATGCCGACCCGGCGGGGTTCGCGAACGCTCCAGAAGACGACCAGCAAGGCCAGCCAGTCGGGCACCCCGGGCCAGACCGATGTCGGCAGCAGGTTGAGGAGCAGCGCCAGCAGCAAACTCAAGCCGATGAACCATGGACGAACCGGCAACAGAATGCGCGATGACGAGTAACTGGTCTGCATCGTTCAATCCCTCTTCAGGCGTTTCTTTTTGGCCAGCCCCGACCTCACCGCAGGCTTGGCCTCCCGACCCGCGGCCTCCTTCGCCAATTGCTCAGGCAAGGCAATCGCCGGACGTGGGTCGAGAATCATCACCTCGCTGAAATTCTCGACGCCTGCCAGCGGCACGCAGAAGATTCTGGCAAAGGAGTAAGAGGTATCACGCTCGATGTGCACCACCTTGGCCACCGGGAAGCCCGGCAGGAAGATCCCGTCGAGACCCGAGGTCACCAGCAGGTCACCATTCTGGACGTCGGCGTTGGCCGGCAGAAAACGCAGTTCGAGTTGTCCGTTGCCGAGACCGAAGACCACCGAGCGCAAGCCGGTCCTCACGATCTGCACCGGTACCGCCTGCTCCTTGTCGGTAATGAGCGTGATTTCGGCAACGAACGGGAACACCCTGGTCACCTGACCGACGATCCCTGCGTCGTCAATGACCGGTTGTCCGGCAACCACCTTGTCCTGTTGCCCTTTGTCGACGACGATTCGGCGTGAATAGGGATCCCGCGCCGAATAGAGGATTTGCGCAAGCTGTCCGCTAGCCTGTTGCCGTTCCTTGACGCCGAGGAGCTTGCGCAGGCGCTCATTCTCGGCCTCGAGTTGCTGCGTACGCAGCAGCGTGGTCACGTTTTCCAGGCGGGCTCTTTTCAATTGCGCGTTTTCATCCTGCAGACGCGCCACGCTGACGAAATAATTGCCGGCGTTATCGAGGAACTGTGCCGGAAGGTGAGCAAGATGCTGCACCGGGTGGGTAAACATCGACAGCGCCTGACGCAGAACCTCCAGTGTCTGCAGACGCACATCCACGACCAGGAGCGCAACCGAAAGCGCCACGTAAAACGAAAGCAGCGCAACGGGCGCCGGCCCGCGTTTGAAAAACGGCGGCGGCTGGTGGTCCATCAATCAAGCCTGACAGTGGGCGACACGCGGCACCTACGCCGCTGCGCCTCAATCGGAAGCGAAAATGCTCCCGAGATTATCCATCTTCTCGAGCGCCATGCCACAGCCTCGGGCGACGCAGGTCAGGGGCTCCTCGGCAACGATCACCGGCAACCCGGTTTCCTCCATCAGCAGGCGGTCGAGATCCCGCAGCAGCGCACCCCCGCCAGTCAGCACCATGCCTTTGTCGGCAATGTCGGCACCGAGTTCGGGTGGGGTCTTTTCGAGCGCCGACTTGACTGCCGAAACGACGCTGTTGAGCGGTTCGGTGAGCGCTTCCAGGATTTCATTGGACGAAATGGTGAACTTGCGGGGAATGCCTTCCGCCTTGTTGATCCCCGAAACCTCCATTTCGCGCACTTCGGCACCTGGGAAAGCCGAACCGATGCGCTTCTTGATGTTTTCGGCGGTGTTCTCCCCGATCAGCATGCCGTAGTTGCGGCTGATGTAGTTCATGATCGCCTCGTCGAGTTTGTCACCACCGACGCGAACCGAACCGGCATAGACCATGCCCCCGAGCGAAATGACGCCGACTTCAGTCGTTCCACCGCCAATATCGACGACCATCGAACCGGTCGGTTCCGATACCGGCAGTCCGGCGCCAATCGCCGCCGCCATTGGCTCCTCGATCAGGAAGACCTGGCTCGCTCCGGCACCGATTGCCGACTCGCGAATCGCCCGGCGCTCGACCTGTGTCGAGCCCGAAGGCACACAGATGATGATCCGCGGCGACGGCGACAGGAGTCTCGAATCATGCACTTTCTTGATGAACTGCTTGAGCATCTGCTCGGTCACGGTGAAGTCGGCGATCACGCCGTCTTTCATCGGGCGAATGACGGTGATGGCACCCGGCGCCTTGCCGAGCATCTCCTTGGCCGACTTGCCGACCGCCTGGATCGTCTTCTTGGAGTTCGGCCCACCTTCGGTACGGATGGCCACTACCGACGGCTCATCGAGAACGATTCCCTTCGAGCGCACATAGATCAGCGTGTTGGCGGTGCCTAGGTCGATCGCGAGATCGTTGGAAAAATAACTACGCAGAAAACTGAACATGCTTGCGAAATCCGTGATAGCCCGCAGCGAGGGCTGCGGTTGGAAAAACTTTTATGATACCTTATATGGCTCCCCGTTTAACACCTTAGTGATTTCGTAACCATGTCGCTTACCCTAGAACAGGTCCACCGCGTCGCTCACCTCGCCCGAATAGAAATCAGCGACGCCGAGGCGCGCAGCACGCTCGGCCACCTGAACGAGATTTTTACCCTGATCGAAGAGATGCAGGCGGTTGATACGCAAGGCGTCGAGCCTATGGCACACGCCCAGGATGTGGCACAACGCCTGCGTCCGGACCTCATCAGCGAAACCAATCCAGTCGAACAGCGCGCCGCTTTCCAGGCCATCGCTCCGGAAACCGAGGCGGGTCTCTACCTCGTGCCAAAGGTCATCGAATGATTGAGCACAGCCTCCAGGCAATCGCACGTGCCTTGGCCAACAGGGAGATTTCGAGCGTCGAACTGACACAACACTACCTCGACCGCATCACCCGCCACAACCCACAGCTCAACGCCTACCTGAGCGTGGACGCAGCCAGCAGCCTTGCACAGGCAAGCGCGGCCGACGCACAACTGGCAAAAGGTGAAGGTGGTCCGCTGACCGGCATCCCGATCGCCCACAAGGATATCTTCTGCGCCAAGGGCTGGCTCACCACCTGCGGTTCGAGAATGCTCAGCAATTTTGTCAGCCCCTACGATGCGGCAGTAATCACCCGCTTCAAGGCCGCTGGAGCGGTCATGCTGGGCAAGACCAACATGGACGAATTCGCCATGGGTTCGTCGAACGAAACCTCGTTCTACGGGCCGGTAAACAACCCCTGGGATACCAGCCGTGTCCCCGGCGGCTCCTCCGGCGGCTCCGCTGCCGCGGTCGCCGCACGCCTGACACCGGCCGCAACCGGCACCGACACCGGCGGATCAATTCGCCAGCCAGCGGCCCTGTGCAACCTGACCGGGTTGAAACCCACCTACGGCGTCGTCTCGCGCTACGGCATGATCGCCTTCGCGTCTTCACTTGACCAGGCCGGTCCGCTGGGGCGCTCGGCGGCTGACTGCGCAACCCTGCTCAATGTCATGGCCGGCTTTGACGAACGCGACTCGACCAGTCTCGACCGCACACCCGAAGACTACAGCCGCGAGCTCGCCGTCGCGACCAACGCAAAGCCTCTGGCCGGATTGCGAATCGGCCTGCCGGAACAGTTTTTTGGCGAAGGCTGTAGCCCCGAAGTCATGCAACTTGTTGAATCGGCAATCACCGAGTACCGGAAACTCGGCGCCGAGACAGTGACCATCAGCCTGCCCAGCATGACCCTTTCGGTAGCCGCGTATTACGTCATCGCTCCGGCAGAAGCCAGTTCGAACCTCGCCCGCTTCGATGGCGTACGCTACGGTTATCGCGCTCCGGAGTATCAGGACCTCAACGAGCTATATTGCCGGAGCCGCGCACAGGGCTTCGGTGCCGAGGTCAAGCGCCGCATCCTGATCGGCACCTATGTGCTATCCCACGGCTATTACGACGCTTACTATCTGCAGGCGCAACGTATCCGCCGCCTGATTGCCAACGACTTTAACAGAGCCTTCCAGCAATGCGACGTCATCGTCGGGCCGACCAGTCCGAGCACCGCCTTCAAGCTCGGCGAGAAAGCCTCCGATCCGGTGCAGATGTACCTGTCGGATATCTATACGATTGCCGTCAACCTCGCTGGCCTGCCGGGAATTTCGATCCCCTGCGGCTTTGCCGGCGGGCTGCCGGCCGGCCTGCAATTGATCGGCGATTATTTCACCGAGGCCAGGTTGCTTAATGTCGCCCACCGCTACCAACAGGCCAACCCCTGGCATCTACAGTGCCCATCGGGCTTTGATGACTGATATGCGACGCCGTCGAGGAATGTTCATGCAGCCGGCCGGCATGGCTCCGGTGAGCACCGGCCAGTGGCTCGCCGACACCCGTTGTTCTTGAAGAGTGAGTACGCAGTGATGAAAGAATGGGAAGTTGTCATCGGCATCGAGACACACGCACAGTTGTCTACCCAGTCAAAGATTTTTTCGGGCAGCTCGACCGCATTTGGCGCCGCACCCAATCTCCAGGCAAACGCGGTCGACATCGCCCTGCCCGGGGTGCTCCCGGTACTGAACAAGGTTGCCGTGGATTGCGCGATCAGATTTGGCCTCGCGGTGGGCGCCGAGATCGCACCGCGATCGGTTTTTGCGCGCAAGAACTACTTTTACCCGGATCTCCCCAAGGGCTATCAGATCAGCCAGTACGAATTACCGGTGGTGCTTGGCGGCCAGTTGAAGATACACGTCGGAGATATCGAGAAAACTGTCCACCTCACCCGCGCCCACCTGGAGGAAGACGCAGGAAAATCCCTGCATGAGCAATCCGGCCATCATTTCCAGGGCCGCTCGGGAATCGACCTCAACCGCGCAGGAACGCCGCTGCTGGAAATTGTTACCGAACCGGATATGCGATCGGCAGCCGAGGCCGTTGCTTACGCCCGCGCGCTGCACGCTCTGCTGCGCTGGATCGGCATCTGCGATGGCAACATGCAGGAAGGCTCGTTCCGCTGTGATGCCAACGTCTCGGTACGCCGTGTCGGGCTGGCGCAACTGGGGACTCGCCGCGAAATCAAGAACCTGAACTCTTTCCGGTTTATGCAGCAGGCCATCGATTACGAGGTGCAGTGGCAGATCGCCACGCTTGAAGATGGCGGCGGCATCGAGCAGGCGACGGTACTGTTCGATCCTGGCAGTGGCGAAACACGGGCTATGCGTACCAAGGAAGACGCGCACGATTACCGCTACTTTCCCGACCCGGACCTTCCCCCGCTGCTGATCGATCGTCAGTGGGTAGAGCAGATTCGTTCGCAGATGCCGGAATTGCCCAATGCCCGACGCGAGCGCCTGGTCGCCGACTATGGACTTTCCCCTTACGACGCGAAGGTGCTGACGGCTTCCCTCGAACTGGCGACTTACTACGAGGCGGCGGTGGCCACTGCCGGCCGGGCAAACGCCAAGACCTGTGCCAACTGGGTCACGGTTGAACTCGCCGCACGACTCAACAAGGAAGATCACGAAGTCGGCTGCTCACCAGTCTCGGCTCGCCAACTCGGTGAACTGGTCGCACGCATTGCTGACGGGACGATCTCGACCAATATTGCCAGAAAGGTGTTCGATGCCTTGTGGAACGGCGACGCTGACTCGGCGGACGAAATCATCGCCAAGCAGGGGTGGCATCAGATTACTGACCATGATGCCCTGGAAACGCTGATTGACGAGGTGCTCGCCGGCAACCCGGGCATGGTCACCGAATTCAGGGCCGGCAAGGAAAAGGCGTTCAATGCCCTGGTCGGTCAGGCGATGAAGGCGACACGGGGTCAGGCCAACCCGCAACGGGTCAGCGATTTGCTGCGCAAGAAACTTGCCTGACGCTGGAAATCTGGCGGGAATCCGAATCCCCCCTCGCGCGGCGTCCGGGTGAACCTCAGGTCGAGCAGGCAACGGTGATGGCTCGCTTTCCATGTGCGGTGCAACGCCATGCCCGACGCGACTCACCACCGGCGAACAGGATGCTCATGGTCGCGCAGGCGCTCTCTGCGAGAGTTCCAGGAAGCGGCGCAGATCCTCGTCGTATTTCAGCCGAATCGCCTCCTGATCCTTTTTCTTGGACTCGATCACCGACTCCTGCGACCTGATCTCGTTGTCGGCGTCACGCAGGCCTTTTACCACCTCGGCCGGTAACGGTCGATTCCTGTAGAACTCGGCCTCGTCCTCGAACCTCTTGCGTTGCTTGAGGATTTCACCAATCTTTTCTTCCGACGCCCTGATCGCCACCGCCAGATCCCGCTCGGCACGGCTACGCATGACCTCGATATCCTTTGGGCTGCCATAGGTGTTGAGCAGCGCCTGATCCTTCCGTTTCTGCTCATTGAGTGCGCGTTCCTGCTCCTTGCGCCGCTGCTCATCAGCCGCGCGCTGGGCTCGCTGCTCGGCAGTCAACGGTGCCGCTACAGCGCGCGCTGTCCTTCCAGAATCACCAAGCTCGCGATAGGCGCGGGCATAACAGGCGGGCGGCAGGATGTCGCCACACACCTGCCTACCCGACTGATCATGGCAACAGAAGATGGTTTGGGCAGCGAAACTGGACGGGCCAGCCGCCACCACCAGCAGCAAGAGTCCGTAGTTAGCCGCTGTGCGCAACGCCGTATTCCTGACGATAGCGGAGCACGGCCGCCTCGTTGTTCCTGAAATCCGGGCGCTGTTGAAGGAAGCGCATGAGATCGTCGAGACTGGCGACAGCCACCACCGGAATGCCATAGTCCCGCTCGACCTCCTGCACCGCAGACAACTTGCCACGACCACGCTCCATGCGATCGAGAGCGATCACCACTCCACAGGGCGACGCGCCGGCGACACGAATCAGCTCTACCGACTCGCGAACCGAGGTGCCCGCGCTGATCACGTCGTCGACGATCAGCACCTGCCCTGCCAAGGGTGCGCCGACGATATTGCCACCTTCACCATGATCCTTGGCCTCCTTTCGATTGAACGCGAACGGCAGGTTGCGTCCTGCCCGCGCCAGTGCAACGGCGGTCACCGCCACCAGTGGGATTCCTTTGTAGGCCGGACCGAAGAGCACGTCAACGGCAATGCCACTGGCGGAGATCGCCTTGGCGTAGAATTCCGCCAGCCGGTCCAACGCCGCGCCATCATTGAACAGGCCGGCATTGAAAAAATACGGTGATAAGCGTCCGGCCTTGGTCTTGAACTCGCCAAAACGCAAGACATCGCGCGCGAGGGCAAAATCAAGGAATTCCTGGCGAAAGTCGATCATACTTGTCTGTGATAAAGCCGTTTCCGGCATGGAACCTGTATGTTACGCATCATTACCCTGAACCTCAACGGCATTCGCTCGGCATGGCGCAAAGGCCTGCTGCCCTGGCTGACCGCCCAGAATGCGGACATCATTTGCGTGCAGGAAATAAAGGCGCATGATGTCGATCTTGGCGAAGAGATGAAAACACCGGCGGGTCTACATACCTACTACTGCTGCGCCGAGAAGAAGGGCTACAGTGGCGTCGGGCTGTGGTCGCGCAGACGACCAGACCGTGTCTTTGATCTTCTGGGAAGCACTGAATTTGACCGCGAAGGGCGCTATCTCTGTGCGGATTTTGGTCACCTGTCGGTCGTTTCCCTCTACCTGCCATCAGGCTCCAGTTCAGAGCAACGGCAGGAAGCGAAATTCCGATTCATGGACTTCATCTACCCGCGTCTCGTCGAACTCGCTTCGAGTGGGCGTGACGTCATCGTCTGCGGCGACTGGAATATCGCCCACCAGGAGATCGACCTCAGGAACTGGCGAGGCAACCGCAAGAATTCCGGGTTCCTGCCCGAAGAACGCGCCTGGATAAGCCGCCTGCTCAACGAAGCGGGTTGGTACGATGTTTACCGTAAGTTGCATCCAGACACCACCGGCGAAGCCTACACCTGGTGGTCAAATCGCGGCCAGGCATGGGCCAATAATGTCGGTTGGCGACTCGACTATCAACTGGCAACGGCGGCCATCGCCGACCTTGCAAGACGTGCCGCAGTGTACAAGGAACAACGATTCAGCGACCACGCACCGCTGACTATCGATTACGACTACAAAATGCAAGCCTAGCCGCCGGTACGCCACCCGGACGCGGTGCTGACCTAGCAGCCACGTCCGCTTTCGGTGCGCTTAGCGGTGCCGCATGCCGCCACTTCCCCGGGCCATGGCCTCGTTCACCCGCAAGGGTTTACCGTGCAGGTCCTTGCCATCAAGCGCGGCGATTGCCGCCAGTGAATGTGCCTTGCCGGGCATCTCGACAAAGCCAAAGCCTTTTGATGCGCCGCTGAACAATTCGCGCATCACCTGCACCGACTTGACCTGTCCGAAGGCCTTGAACAGATCGGTGAGTTCTGTTTCGTCCGTCTCAAGCGCAAGATTACCTACGAAGATGTTCATTGCCGATTCCTCTGATCAGACGTTTCGATACGTGGGGTGAAGCGTGGCCTTTGCTCAACCGCCGCGCCGCGCCGGGCTACGGAACAGCGCCGGCGCCGGCAACGGCGCGCCGGTGTCCGGCCTGGAACGCTGCGGCGGCGGACTGCTGCGCGGCGGGGTAGACGCCGGCGTGCTTGGTCGCGCCAAAGTTGCCACGCTCGGGTTACGAACCAGACCATCCTTAGCGTGGCCAACACTGTGCCGGTTATGGTCACGACCGCCGCGGCCCGTGGGTTGTGTCGCCGCCGCGGCCAGCACCTGCGGCGGCGGCGCCTGGCCAGGCTCGAATCCCTCGACCACTTGGCGTTCGATACGGCGGGTAAGCAGCTTCTCGATGTCGGCCAGCAAGGAGTTCTCCTCCACTGCAACGAGGGAAATCGCCTCGCCGGCACTCCCCGCCCGTCCCGTGCGTCCGATCCGATGCACATAGTCCTCGGGAACGTGCGGCAGTTCAAAGTTGACGACGTGCGGCAACTCTTCAATGTCCAGACCACGTGCGGCAATGTCCGTCGCCACCAGCACGCGTACCGTGCCCGCCTTGAAGCCCGCCAATGCGCGAGTGCGCGCCGGCTGGCTCTTGTTGCCATGAATCGCCGTCGCCTCAATGCCTGCCTTGCACAGTTGCTCCGCGAGACGATTGGCACCGCTCTTCATGCGTGTGAACACCAGCACCTGGCGCCAGTCCCCCGCCGACACCAGGTGCGTCAGCAGTTCGCGCTTGCGCCAGCCGTCAACCGGGTGTACCCGCTGCACGACGAGTTCGGACTCGGCGTTGCGACGTGCGACCTCCACGTGCGCGGGGGCATGCAGCAGGCCATCGGCAAGCTTGCGAATCTCATTGGAAAAAGTCGCCGAGAACAGCAGGTTCTGGCGCCGCGCCGGCAGCAGCGCGAGAATACGTCGGATATCACGGATGAAACCCATGTCGAGCATGCGGTCAGCTTCGTCAAGCACCAGGATCTCGACATACGCGAGGTTTGCTGTCTTCTGCTGCAAGTGATCAAGGAGCCGGCCGGGAGTGGCCACCAGGATGTCCGCCCCGCGCCGGAGAGCGTCGATCTGTGGGTTGATGTTGACCCCACCGTAGACCAGGGTTGATTTGAGCGGCAGATACTTCCCATAGGTACGCACACTTTCTTCGATCTGGGCCGCCAGTTCGCGTGTTGGCGTAAGGATCAGCGCCCGCACGCGGCGGGGGGAATGCGCCGCGGCAGTTCCCGATCCAGCTAGGCGCTGCAGCAACGGTAGTGCAAAGCCGGCGGTCTTGCCGGTACCGGTCTGAGCCCCGGCGAGGACATCACGTCCTTCGAGGATGACCGGAATGGCCTGTGCCTGTACGGGGGTTGGTTCGCTGTAGCCCTGTTCGGCAACGACGCGAATGAGGTCGGCCGACAGGCCGAGCATGGCAAACGATTGGGACAAGAATACCTCCTGCGAACGAGCGGCTGTGGCACGACGCCATCAGAGCCGGCTCGGGCGGATACGACGACTTTTGGGATTGGACGGTTCGGGGCGCAGTCAGGACACTGCCGGGGGTGAACAGTCGCGAAGGAAACAAACCGTTGGCCGGCCGACGCGCAAACTGCTTCCTGTTTGGACTATACACGGTTTCGGGATACAGGACAGGAATATCCTGCTACAGGTTCTGGTATGGCCTGGCGCCAGCCTGAGCCTGTCTGACCCCGCCGCGATCGCCAATTACCCGCAACGCGTCGATTCGTCGCAGCACCGGCCGGCCTGCGGCTGCTCACCACCAGGGATACTGGCCTGAATTAACTTCGATTTCTCTGGAATTCTGCAATTCTTCTTTCTATACTCCCAAGACAAGAAGAAATTTGATCTTTGCAAAGGAGACTTGCCATGAAGATCCATTTTTCCGGCTTGCTGCCGGAAGCGCTGCTGGTCGATTTGCCGGAAATCGACCAGCAGCATGAGGAAATATTTAGACGCATCGAGGCGCTCAAGACGACTTGTTTCGCAGAATATTTCATCCCCATCGACGATTTGACCGATCTCCTCGATTATTTCGCTCTCCATTTCGCGACGGAAGAACGGATCGCCGCTGCGGCGGAACTTGACTTCACCGATCACCTCAGTATCCACGAGGACACCCTTCGCCTGCTGCGCAAGGCATTGCGCGACGTCATCAGCGGCGAACATGACGCGCATTCGTTCCTGCGCTATGCCGAATACTGGTTTGAGCGCCATATCAGCGAGGACGACCGCCTGTTTGTCGACACCCTGCAGGCCGGCATCCGCAGTCAGTCCGGCGCGCACCGGCAGCCTGCCAGTGCCTGCTTTGCGGCGCAAGCCTGATTTGACGATACCTGGCAAGAATCGGCGGTACGGTCAGACGTCTGTTTAGCGGTACGGCATTCTGTGGCCTGACGATCAGCCTCCAGCAGGAGGTCGATCTGGTGGACCGTCCCCGCTCGTCGGCTACTTCGTTGACGGAACAGCCAGTCTGTCGAGATAGGCCAGGTGACTTGCCAGACTCAACGCATTCGGCCGCAGAGCTTTGACGGTCGCTACGGCAGCCTCATTCGAGCAACCGCGTTCGACGAGAATTTGCGCGGCCATCAAGCCGGTACGGCCTGAGCCGCCCTTGCAGTGGATGGCAACCCTTTTCCCCGTATCGAGCAAGTGATGCACGGCGTGGCGCTGTGCCTGCCAGGTAGTGGCGAAATCGTCATCGGGAGCGCGCTCGTCTTCGATTGGCAGATGAAACCATTGCAAACCCCGCTGCGCACAAAGCTCAGCGAGGTCGCTGACAGCATTGCTCGCCAATTCAGCGTCGGGCATCAGGGTGATCAGCGCGTCCGCACCGCTTGCCTGAAGTTGTTCGAGCGCCACAGCCGCGTCAACGCCCTTGGTCCCTGGACAGGGGGTCAGGATCAGACCTGCTCCTTCCTGGTTCAATGCCAATAGGTCAGAGGGGTGACTATTCATCGCATTGGCTGCCTTTAACGGGTGGTACAGCGTGTCCGCGAAACTCGCGTCCAGGCGGACGCGAGTTTCTACAGCAGTCAGGCGCCGCGTTCGCGCATCCAGTTGCCAACCGTCGGAGCCAGAACCTTTTGCGCCAGACCACCGGTGTAGATACCAATGTGCCCGGTGGCAATCGCAAACTCGGTGTAGTCCTTGCTGCCGACATGTTTGCCAAGGGCAACCGTGCATGGCGGCGGCACGATGTGGTCCTTTTCGGCAAAGATGTTGAGAATCGGAATGGTCAGTTCCTTCAGGTCGACCTTGCGGCCGCCAACTTCGAGGGTCCCCTTGACGAGTTTGTTCCCTTTCAGAAAGTCGCGAATGAACTCCTTGAACATCTGACCAACGGCATCGGGACCGCCAAACAACCACTTCTCCATACGCAGGAAATTCTGCAGCGCCGCCCGATCGTCGAGAATATCGATTACATCGGCATACTTGCCGTAGTTCAGAATAAACGGCGAAGCCATCATGAACGACTCGTTGAGTACGGTAGCCGGCACGTTGCCATGCACGGCGACCATCTTTTCGACATCGGCGTCGGCACCCATGGTGAACATCAAGCCTTCATGCGGCTTGTGGTTCGCCTTGTAGGCGTCGAAATCGATCGGCGAAACGGTCAGGACAAGGTGGCTGATCTTGTCGGGATTGAGTGTTGCGTAGGTGGTCGACATGGCGCCACCCTGGCAGATACCAAACAGGGCGATCTTGTCGACACCCTGCTGTTTGCGGATGAAATCCACGGTATCGTCAAGGTAACCATTGAGGTAGTCGTCCATGTTCCGGTACTTGTCCACCTGGCGTGGATAGCCCCAGTCGTTGAGGAAGACGTCGATGCCCTGGTTCAACAGGTTACGGACCAGCGAACGGTCCGGTTGCAGGTCGGCCACCTCGTAACCATTGATCAACGGCGGTACGATGAGCAACGGCGTCTTCATGATTTTCGAAGGCTCGACCAATGCATGGTAGTGGTAGACCTTGATCCCGTCCTGTTCAAAAATCACATCTTTCGGCGTGCTGCCAATGTCGATATCGTCGTCGGTCAGGTTGGTGAGATTGTTGATGCCCTTGGCAAGCTTCGCGTTGAGCGCTGCGGTTTCAGCCGCGATGTCGGCGGGAAGAATCTGAATTGGAAAAGAAAACATGGGTAGCACCCTCCTAAAGGTCTATTAGCTTATCAGCCGGATCAGCAAGGTTGAGGCTTCTCGGCTCATTCGCTCTTGGCACGCGCTGGCCCGGCCTTGCGAGGCACGCCTCCGCTTTTCGTAGATGCGGTCGAATGCAGTTCCTGCCGGAGCGCCCGGACCTCTTTCTTTAGTTCGTGGATGACTTGATAGGTCTCGTCCAGTTCACTGCGCGTGGGCATATCCAGGCCACGGAAGATGTCCTCCACGACAGAGCGCTGGGCGAGCTTGAATTGCTGCTGAGCCTTGGTGAACGCGTTCTGCTTGTCGAGGAACTCTTGCGTATTGAACGTGACCAACAGCGACTTGTCGGCCGTGCGATACCAGAGACCCATCAGTTGACGCACCGCGGTGATCTTTTCCCCCTTGGCCGCGACCTTCCCAAGCTCTTCGACGGTCGCCTCGACAGCCTTGGCCAGCGCCTCGGCAAAAGCCGTGTGAAACGACAGGCTGTTCTTGCGAAGATCGACGACTGCATCGACCAGGCGCAACAACTTCGCGTTCTTTTCACGCGACGCACCGAAGAGCGGAATTTCTCCGATGCCTGCGAGTGCACTGGCATCGCCTTCCATCGACAGCAGGCGATTGAGCCCAGCGGTACCGCCCAGCATCGCTTCGCCGACGTGACCGGACGAAGCCGCCTGCATCAGGAACGACAGCCAGGGGCCCATGGCTTCGGGCAAGTCCTTGCTCAGCGTGCCGCTGAGACTGCCAAGGTGCGAACCCAAACCAAAACTGCGCTCGAGCATGGCCGTTGACTCCTTGGCCCACTGCTCCGCAAAACCCTTGAGGTCGGGACGCCAGTCCTTGTTTGCCTCCAGATTCGGCGCCACGATTTTCATCGATTTGAAGAAGAAATCCATGACGCGGTTCATCGCACCCTGACTGCTGGTCATGCGGTCCATCAGCATGCGCGCAGCGTCGTTGGTTCCCTGGGTAGCGGCTTCAACGCCTTTTTTTGCTGCTTCAATGGGGCTTTCCTTGCCGCCTGGGAGATTCTGCAGCAACGCGGACCAATCGCCCCACATGCGCTTCTGCGAATCGGCCCAAGCGTTGACGATGCCGCCCAGTTGCTCATTCGGATTTTTGTTTTCCACTCCTGTGATCTCCTTTCAGTGTGTCGGACACGCCTACCGCCACGGTAGGCGGATGCCCTGCGGTAGACTGAGTGCACTCTTCAATCAAACTGCGGCCGTCTGTCGACGGCCGCGATCATGCAGCTTTTCTGGCTTCCGACGGGTGTCAGGCCAGGGCCACCACTGCATCTGCCTTGTGCTTTGCCTCGCCCTGCTCGTTAGCGCAGGTCAACTCGAGACGCACACATTTCTCCCCGCCTTGCTCCAGCTTTTCGACCACCTTGCCGGTACACACCAGACGCTCGCCAACGTGCGTAATCGCCGTGAAGCGCACGCCAAAACTGCGGATCGCTTCCTGCGGCACCCACTGCGTCAGTACGCGCCCGAGGTAGGCCATACCCAGCATGCCGTGAGCAAAGACGTCGTCAATCCCTTTCGAGCGAACGTAGTCCTGGTCCAGGTGCAGGGGATGGTGGTCGCCGGAGCCCGTAGCATACAGGGCGAGAGTCAGACGCGATACCGGGTCCGTGGTCAACGACGGAATCTCGTCGCCCACGCTGAGCGCAGCAAAATTCGGTAGTGTCATCATCTTTCCCCTATGCCCGAATGACCATCACGGAGTGCACATCGCACACCAGTTCGCCCTGCCGGCTGACTTTCACATCCTTGACGACAAACTGCAACGCACCGTTCTTCTTGTCGTAGATGTCGGTCACCTGTCCATCGAAGTCCAGCGTGTCTCCGGAATAGACGGGTTTGTGATAGGTAAAGGATTGCTCACCGTGCAGCATCTTCCCAAGATCGCAGCCCATGGTTTCGAGATAATCGAAGGGATGCTCCTTGTCCATGTCCATACAGAAGAAAAAGGTCGGCGGTGCCAGCACGCCGGGCAGCCCTGCCTTTTGCGCTGCCGCCTCGTCAAAGTAGATGGGATTGGTTTCTCCCGTCGCCTTGGCGAACCACTTCAATTGCCACGCCGTCAAATGTACGGAATGTGGCGGCACCTTCATGCCAATGTGCTTCTTGTCAATCAACATCCGATTCACTCCTCGTCCGCTCCGGAGACCGGGGCGGACATGCCCGTTAGCGACTTGATCAGAGAACTTCGATGGCAATCGCCGTCGCCTCGCCACCACCGGCACAGAGGCCGGCGATGCCGCGCTTGAGGCCACGCGCCTTGAGTGCGTAGAGCAGCGTCACCAGAATCCGCGACCCCGTCGCGCCGATCGGATGCCCGAGCGCGCAAGCACCGCCATTGACGTTGACCTTGTCGTGCGGCAGATCGAGGTCGCGCATCGAAGCCATCGTCACCGCCGCAAAGGCCTCATTGATTTCCCAAAGGTCAACGTCCTTCGCTTCCCAACCGACCTTTTTCAACAGCTTCTGGAAGGCAAATACCGGCGCTGTCGTAAACCAGGCAGGATCATGGGCAAAAGTAGCATGCCCGACAATCCGCGCCAACGGCGCCAGACCAGCGGTCTTCGCGTCGGATTCGCGCATCAGAACAAAGGCTGCGGCGCCATCCGAAATCGACGAGGAATTCGCGGGCGTCACCGCACCATCCTTCTTGAAAGCCGGCTTGAGTTTGGCGATCTTCGACACGTCGCACTTCATCGGCGTCTCGTCGAGTGAAATCACTTCCGCCCCCCTGCGGGTGGTCACCGTAACCGGCGCGATCTCGGCGCTGAAAACCCCGGCGGTGACTGCGCTTTGCGCACGCGTCACCGACTCGACGGCAAAGGCATCCATTTCCTCGCGCGAAAAGCTGTACTTGTCCACGCACAGTTCCGCGAAAGCACCCATCAGCTTGCCTTGCTCGTAGGCATCCTCAAGGCCATCCAGAAACATGTGATCGAACACCTGTCCGTTGCCAAGCCGATAGCCCGCGCGTGCGTTGGTCAATACGTACGGGGCATTGGTCATCGACTCCATACCCCCGGCAACAGCGATATTGATCGTACCGGCCAGCAATTCGTCATGCGCGATCATCACCGTTTTCTGCGCAGAACTACACATCTTGGTCAAGGTGGTGCACGGCACCGACTTCGGCAAACCGGCCCCCAACACCGCCTGGCGCGCGGGCGCCTGGCGCACACCAGCCATGAGACAGCAACCCATCAACGCTTCATCGACATCGTCGCCATTGACGCCCGCCTGTTCGACCGCGGCCTTGATGGCGACGCTGGCCAGTTGCGGGGCCGTCAAGCCCGCAAACTGCCCCTGAAAGGCACCCACTGGCGTGCGCTTGGCGCCCACTATTACCACTGATTCACTCATAAGACACTCCTTGATTGCAACGGAAACTGCCAGATTGAAGTCTGCTGCGGTCCGCTGGTTACTTCGGCGCCATCCGGATCGAGCCGTCAAGACGAATCACTTCGCCGTTCAGATAGCCGTTCTCGCAGATGTGCCGGACCAGTGCTGCGTATTCGGCGGGCTTGCCCAGCCGCGACGGGAACGGCACCATCTTGCCCAGCGAATCCTGCGCGGCTTGCGGCAGGCCCTTGAGCATCGGCGTCTCGAAAATACCCGGAGCAATCGTCGCAACGCGAATTCCATGCGCAGCAAGTTCACGTGCGACAGGCAGCGTCAGACCAATGACCCCGGCCTTGGAGGAAGCATAGGCAGCCTGGCCAATCTGACCATCGTAGCCGGCAACCGAAGCCGTGTTGACAATCACGCCGCGCTCGCCGCCCTCGTTCGGCTCGTTCTTGCTCATGGCCTCGGCGGCCAGGCGAATCATGTTGAAGGTGCCCACCAGATTGATGCTGACCACGCGCGCGAAGGTCGCCAGATCATGCGGGCCATCGCGGCCAAGCACCTTCTTGGGTGGTGCGACACCGGCGCAGTTGACCAGTCCGTGCAGTGCGCCGAACTCGTTCACTGCCATTTCGATGGCGGCGCGTGCACTCGCCTCATCGGTCACGTCGGTCTTCGCGAAGCGGGCATTGGGCCCCAGTTGCGCCGCCTGTGCCTCACCGGCACCAGCGTCGACATCCACAATGACCACTTTCGCACCGGCGTTGACCAGGCTGCTCGCCGTTTCCGCTCCGAGTCCGGACCCTGCTCCGGTTACCACAAACACACTGCCATTGATTTGCATTTTTACCCCCAAAAAAATATCGCGACATCACACAATGCCGCGCTACTGGCCTGTACCGACGGCGCTCATTGAGAACACTGATCGTCACAGAAAAACCCGACTCTCTTGGCGATACGAGACTCCCTGGAAGCGCGCGTGTCGGTACCAAGGAATGCCACCCCGCAACAGACCTCATCGAGTAACCTCAGCCCGGCAAGCACCATCGCGCTTCGCGCTTGCAGACTTGCCTCGGACCGGCGGCGAGCAATCCCGCCATTGTCGAGCGCAGACGACTGCCGAGTCAAGCACCGAGCGCCGGCACGCCACTTGCAGCAACGCCGGCACGATGCCAAGTGTCGTCACAGGAGCCTGGAGGAGCATTCAGCCAGCCAAGGGGGGGGCTACTTGCTGATCTGGCAGCCTGCCGGCACGCTGTTCCCGCCTGGCGGGTCTGCGGCGAAAATGACTCTGCTGGCCGGGCGGCGAATATTTTGGCTACAGGTATACCTTCGTTGTTACTCAATGTTGACCTGGATCAGGCCGTGCTCCGCGGTATCCTTTAGCATCCCAATTGCTTGGGTGCGTTGCCGCCCCGGGCTGAAGGTTGTTTCAGCAGTCAACGGAGAATACTCATGGTCGAAACGCTTAAAGAACCCCTTGATCCGGCCGCTACCCCCGCCGCGACCACATCCGATTCTGGTGCCGCCGCAAAGCGGCCCGCCCGGCCCAGAGCGACGCGCCGGAAGAAGACTGCGGAACTCCCGGCGGGCACGTCGGCCGAAATTGCCGCTGCCGTAGCGGCAGCGCCCTCAAGCCCTGTGGCGGCCATGCCGCCGCTGACTGCCGCCGCGGCGGCGATTGCGGCTGCGCCCACCACGCCCTCCGAGTCGCCGCCGCGAGCAGACTACTCTCGACGTCTGGGTGATCGCCACCTGCTGGATTCCGATGCCCTGGAAAACATCGACCGGATGACCAACGTCGCGCTCGGTCAGTTGAGCGGTGGTATCTCGCCGGCTTCACTGGCTATGGCCTATCTGGATTGGACCGTGCATCTGGCGGCCTCTCCCGGCAAACAGTTCCAACTCGCCGCCAAGGCCGCCCGCAAGGCGATGCGCCTCGGCGCGTACGCGCTTTCCTCGGCGGTCACCGGCAATGCCGAAGCCTGCATCAAGCCTCTCCCCGGCGACCATCGCTTTGATCATCCGGGCTGGCAGCGCTTTCCGTACAACGTGATTTACCAGGGCTTCCTGCTCAACCAGCAATGGTGGCACAACGCCACCACCGGCATTCGCGGCGTCTCGAAGCACGGCGAGGCGGCAGTCTGGTTCACCGCCAAGCAGATCCTGGACATGACGGCTCCCTGCAATGTGCCATTCATGAACCCCGAGATCGTGGAAGCCACCGGCAACGAACGCGGCGCCAATCTGGCGCGCGGCGCCAAGTACTATGGCGAGGACATCCGCCGCTCCCTGCGCGACGAGAAGCCGGTCGGAGTCGACGCCTTCAAGGTCGGGGAAAACCTCGCCGTCACACCCGGCAAGGTCGTCTATCGTAACCTGTTGATGGAACTGATCCAGTACTCGCCAAGCACGGACACTGTCCAGCGCGAACCGGTTCTGATGCAATCCGCATGGATGATGAAGTACTACATCCTGGACTTGTCACCGCACAATTCGCTGGTCAAGTACCTCGTCGATCGGGGCCACACGGTATTCATGGTCTCGTGGCTGAACCCGGGTGCGGAACACCGGAATCTGGGCATGGAGGATTACCGCAAGCTGGGAACACTGGCCGCGATCAACGCCATCTCGGACATCCTCCCGGGCCGCAAGATCCACACCGTCGGCTACTGCCTGGGCGGCATTCTGTTGACCATTGCCGCAGCCGCGATGGCCCGCGACGGCGACGACCGCCTGGCCAGCGTCACCCTGTTCACCACCATGACCGACTTCACCGAGGTCGGTGAAATCAACGTCTTCATGGACGCCAGCGAGGTGACCCTGCTCGAGGACATGATGTGGCAGAAGGGTTACCTGGACCACAAACAGGTCTCTGGAGGATTCCAGTTGCTCAAGTCGGCCGACCTGATCTGGTCGAAGATGGTTCGCGAGTACTACCTTGGCCACCGCGAACCGATGTTCGACCTGATGGCCTGGAACGCCGACGGCACGCGCATGCCCTATCGCCAGCATTCGGAGGTCCTGCGCCGGCTGTATGTAGACAATCAATTGTTCCAGGGCAAATACATGGTCGATGGACGCGCCATTTCGATCAGCAACATTCATGCGCCGATCTTTGCCGTCGCCGCCGGTGCCGACCACGTCGCGCCCTGGCGTTCCGTGTACAAGTTACACCTGCAGAGCGACGCCACCGAACTGACGTTCGTTCTGACCAGTGGTGGGCACAACGTTGGTATCGTCAATGAACCGGGCCGTCCACGTCGATCCTACCAACTCAGCGTTTGCCACGAGGGAGAACGCTGCCTGGATGCCGATACCTGGAAAGAAAGGGCCCCGGTGTATCAAGGCTCGTGGTGGCCGGTGTGGCAGGAATGGCTCACACGGCATTCATCGGGCACTGAACCGGCACCGCCGATGGGCGCGCCCGAGAAAGGCTACGCGCCGCTCTGTGACGCCCCGGGAACCTACATTCTGCAACAGTAGGCAACTCTATTCGGCCGCCAACAGGCGGCCGAATTTCTTTACGCAGGCGCCTCGCCGCTGACGGTCAATCGACGGACGAAGGCCCCGACTGGTAGGCATCGCGCATGGTACGTTTGAGCGTCTTGCCAGCGGCGTTGCGCGGGAACTCGTCCATGATCTGCACCGCGTGCAGGCGCTGATAACGTGCGCCGACCCGCTCGTTGATCCAGTCACGCAACTCGGAGGCGCTGAGCACCGCATCGGACCGGAGAATCACCGCTGCCACCGGCGTTTCCCCCCATTTTTCATGTACTACGCCAAATACGGCGACCTCCCTTACCGCTGGGTGACGAGCGGCAACCTCTTCGATGTCGCGCGGGTAAACCTTGACACCACCGCTGTCGATCATGTCCTTCTTGCGGTCGACCAGGTAAAGGTAACCATCGCCGTCAGTGTAGCCAAGATCCCCGGTAAACAACCAGCCACCACGGATCGCCTGGTCAGTGAGGTCGGGACGACCGTAGTAGCCAGACATCAGCGACGGCCCACGACCAACGATTTCACCGATTTCCCCTGGAGGGGCGTCACTGCCGTCCTCACGCACGATACGCATCGTGTAGAAGGACGGCGGCGCACCCACCGAACCGGCCTTGCGCAACGACTGCGTCTTGTCGAGAATGGTCCAGAACCCTTCCGTGAGGCCATAGAGCTCGTAGAAGCGGTCGGGAAGCAAGCGATTGAGCATGTCCTTGTGCTCCTGGTGAAGCGGTGCGCCCAGCGACAGGATCATCTCCAGCGACGCCAGCTTGTCGACCGAGAAGCGCGGTGAATTGAGCAGGGCGATGATCTGTGCGGGCACCATCATGGTGTGTGTGACACGCTCCCGGGCGATGATTTCGATCGCCTCGTCAGGATCGAACTGGCGCTGCAGGACATAGCGCGCACCAAGATAGAAGCTGGGCATCAGCGTCACGAAGGCGCCGTTGAAGACGATCGCGCCAGTGTGCAACACCACCGATTCCGGACTCATTCGCCATGCCGATGCAAACAGCGTGCAATACATCGCGCGCACGAAATGGCTGTGCATTATCCCCTTCGGCAGACCGGTCGTCCCACTGGTGTACATGACATTGAACAGATCGTCGCTGCCCACCGACGTCGGCTCGGGCCACTCCTCCGGAAGGGTCTTGAGCAAAGCCGCGTAGTCGGCATAATCGCCGATCGAACCATCGATCATCAACACACGCTCGACCGGCAGTTCGTCGCGAACCTGGCTGAGCACCGGCGCCATCGTACGCTGCGTGATCAGACAAACAGCACCCGAATCCCGCAACAGGCTGGCCAGACCGGAAGCCATCAACAGCGGACTCAGCGGCACCAGCACCGCGCCGATCGAAGGAACCGCCCAATAAATTTCGAGTAGCTCGCAACAGTTGCTCAACACTGTCGCTACCCGGTCGCCTTTACGCACCCCAAGCCATTGCAGCAGGCGCGCGCACCGGCCAACGCGCATGGCGAACTGACTCCAGGTCAGGCGCTCCTGCTCGAAGACAACAGCTACCTGATGCGGCCGATACTGCGAATGATGCCTGACCAACGTTGCAAGTTGCAGCATTTTTTCCTCCCATCCAAGAATACCTGCAGGCGCACACCGACTCGGGGCGGCGGCATCGCAGCGCAACAATGCACTACTATACAACCCAATTTCGCCGTGTAGCGCTGAGCATTGCCAAGAGCAGCGGCTGAGTCCGCGAAGCTCGCCGCCATGCCCTCCAGATCAGCATTTAATGGCCATTTCCCGTTGCTCGGTGGTGGTGCCAAATAAACCTTTCGAGATCCACACCGCGGACTAAACAATTCCGGCGCGGAGGAGTAGAATGCATTGTGCGGTGCGGAATCGTGCTCGATCGGGATTGTTGAGCGACCATTCCATGCCAGCCAGGACCGGCAGAGCAAAGGGCTCGCGCCGGCCTTCCCGGGTCCGGGATTTCTGCCGCGGTTTCTTCGTTACGCTTCCACCAGCATGACTCCAGGTACACAGCAGCCACTTCCAGCGGGGGTGCAAAACCACACGCATCGCCAGGCTTGTGGCGAGGTGCCGGGCGCCGGCTGCACGCTCTGGGACCGGCACAATTCAACCGGGAACGGGCCAAGGCAAGCCGAATCGTTGTCTCCGATGGAAACTCCCATATCCGTTCCCATGGCGGGGCCAAGGTAATCGTGGGCCGGCCTCTGCGGGCTGGCCCGTTCTAAGTGACGTAAATTGTTGGAGGTTGGAAGATGTTTGCACTGCTAAGGGAAATGCCTGATTTCACCACGAGTTGGTGGAGGTACATGCTGGCGATGATGCGCGCCTCGAACCGCGAAGTCAGCGAATTCAACGACAACCTCTTCATTGCCGCACACATTGCCATGACCGCGGCGCGCGACAACCCGCTGAGCATGCTGGAAGCTTTCGAGATCGTCGAGCACAACGTCGGCATGGCCCGCAAAGGGATGGCCGGCATGCAGGGCAAGATGGCCGACTACGCTTTCGATCAGGTCGAGGAAGGCACACGCGCGTTCCTGAACACCGTCCTGAAGGCGGATGGCGAGAAACTGGGTGGCTACATGCGTCGCGAAGCCGAAATCATGGAATCGGTTTCGAACTTCAACGAGCAGATCGAGGCCATCGCCGACGAGTTCGGTTTCCATTTCAACACCCCGAACTACAAGCTGGTCCATGAAACCGACGCCTTCGAGCTCTACCAGGTGCTGCCGCTGAAGGCCGGCGTCGAAGTTCGCAAGGATCTGAAGCCGGTCATCCTCGTTCCGCCCTACATGCTGGGCGTACACATCCTGGCGTTCCTGCCGTTCGAGGGCAAGAGCTACAGCCACGCGTTCGCCAACGAAGGCATTCCCACCTACGTCCGCGTCGTCAAGGACATCATGACCAACGAGAAGGTCCAGACGCTGACGCCGGAGCAGGACTGCGAACAGACCCGCCAACTGTGCGCCAAGGCCATGGAACTCAACGACGGCAAGAAAGTCACGCTGAACGGCACCTGCCAGGGCGGTTACATCTCGCTGATGAATATTCTGTCGGGCAAACTGAAGGACGTCTGCGACGCCCTGATTACCAATGTGACCCCGGTTGACGGCACCTACAGCGACGCCATCAGCGGCATGCCGACGATGCACCACGATTTCATCACCACGACGCTGCCGAGCGGTAACAAGGTCGCCAACGGCTACCTGCTGAGCCTGGGAATGCGCTTCGTCGCCATTGACCGGGAAACCCCGCTGGTGAAAGTGCTCGATCAGGTTTCGCTGCATCGGGCCACCGACCTGAACCCCGGCAAGACGCCGGCAGCGCTGTTCCGCTGGTTGCTCAAGGAACGTGTGCACCTGCCGCTGGCAATTGCCAACATGAGTTCGCACACCTTCCAGGATCCGATCGCCAACGACGGGACCCTGCCGGTGAAACTGTTCGATCAGCCGTTGAACATCAAGAACCTGATCGAGTTGAACGTGCCGTGGTACCAGAACTACGCGATCAAGGACGACCTCGTCACGCCACCGTGCGCCACCGCCGGCAACAAGTTCCTCGAAGGTTGGGACCGTCTCGAGTCGGTCGCCTTCTTCGGCGGACACGTGGCCATCCTGACCAGTCCGCACGGCAAAAAGGCCCCGGTCACCGGCTCCTTCACCGACGCCAACGGCAAAGCGTCGCGCGGACCAGTCAAATTCCAGATCGACATTTCCTGATTGGCACACAAGCCCTTCGGGAACTGAAGACGCGGCACCGCTGATCTCTGCACCCTGCCTTGAGCAAACGACGCGCCGGCCTGACAGCAACCTGTTCAGGCCGGCGCGTCGGCGTGTCACCCCTCCCCAGGCGCAACACGCGCAGCCGCACGTCCAGCACCGATTCCGATCACCGCAGCAAGGAAATCCCGCGACAATTGGCGGGATCTCGACACCATCCACTCTGAACCTGGAGATTTCCCTTATGAGCTATGTCAACATCAACGCCGAAGTGCGCGGAAAAGTCGGCCTGATCACTCTCAACCGCCCCAAGCAACTGAATGCCTTGAACGATGACCTGATGGACGAACTGGGCAGCGCTCTGGCCACCTTCGAGGCCGACGAAAACATCGGCGCGATCGTCATCACCGGCTCGGACAAGGCCTTTGCTGCCGGTGCCGACATTACCGTCATGCAGTCCCTGACTTACATGGAAGCCTACAAGGGCGACTTCATCACCCGCAACTGGGACAGCCTCAAGAGCTGCCGCAAACCGGTGATTGCTGCGGTTGCCGGCTACGCACTCGGCGGCGGCTGCGAACTGGCGATGATGTGCGACATCATCCTGGCTGCCGACAACGCGCAATTTGGCCAGCCCGAAGTTCGTCTGGGAATTCTCCCCGGCGCCGGTGGCACGCAGCGCCTGCCGCGGGCGATTTCCAAGGCCAAGGCCATGGAGATGTGCCTGGCCTCGCGTAACATCGACGCCACGGAAGCCGAGCGCGCCGGTCTGGTTTCACGGGTCGTCCCGGCCGACAAGCTCCTCGATGAGGCGATGGCCACCGCCACCCGCATCGCCAGCTTCTCGCTGCCGGTCGTGATGATGATCAAGGAGTGCATCAACCGCTCCTACGAGAGCTCGCTTTCCGAAGGTCTGCTTTTCGAACGCCGCACGTTCCACTCGGCTTTTGCTCTGGAAGACCAGAAGGAAGGCATGGCGGCTTTCGTCGAAAAGCGCAAACCCTCGTTCTCCAACCGCTGACCTGATCGCCGTACATAACCCACCGGAGCCCCGGAAACATCGCCAGGGGATCCGGTGGATCCATCAGAGCTCAGCAGTGAGCCAGATCGACGGCATTGTGGATCGTGATCTGGTCCACCCACGCCTTGGCGTAAACCGTGCTATAGATGTTCGCGCAAGCCGCCACTTCGAGCGTCAGCGTGACGCTGCGATCGGCAAACTGCTTCAGGTCGATCGCCGCCTGGCGCAGCCATTCGGTCTCCTGGTGCACCATGCCGATCGCCGTGACTTCATCGACGACAATACCGTCGACCAGGACGCGGAAACTCGCGCTGGTGTAGTCATTGACGCCAGCGCTGAGATCGAGGCGTCGCACGTAGCTCAGTTCCGGCCGCGGACCGAGTTTGATCCGCCGTGAGATCGACTGGGCGCGTGCGCCGAGGGCACCGTGATCACCCGATGCGGCGTGACCATAGAGCATCGGCCCACCGCGAAATGCACGCGGGTCTTCGAGCAGCAGTTCCCATCCCGCACCTTCCCAGCCGGCGGTCTTGAGCGCAGCTTCGGGTTGCGCCGAAGCAGAACGCTGCGCAATACCTTTCAGCACGCCTGCCGCTTCCAGTGCCGTCGAAATGATCCCGGGAACGTCGATCCCCAGTGGCGCCGAACTGTCCGGGCGTCGGTTCGTGGTGCCCGCCTTGAGCAGGCCAGCCGCTTCCAGCGACGCGGAAATGATGCCATGGACATCGAGCCCGAAGGGTCGGCCGGCCGCGGCACGCTGCCCCGGTGCCGCTGAACCACGTGGCGGATTGGTGTCGCGCGCGGCATGTTCCTTGAACCCCCTCTCGCCGCGGTCGAGTGCGCGGGCGTCATGGCCTCCTTGCCCAGCCGCCGCCGGTTCGGCCTGCGCGAGACCGGCTGTATTAGCCGGCCGGTCGGTGAGCAATCCCCAGAAATCGGCGATCCGGTGTGTCGATGAAATCCCTACCGCGTTGAAGAACGGCGCCGCCGTACCGCACTGGTGGGGCTCGGCGCCCGGATCGAGGGCAGCACCGTGGCCCATGCCGAGTACCGTGTAGGACTCGATCAGTTCTTCGCCGCTGGGCCCCTGCCAGGCCCGGCGCGAATGGCCGTCAACCGTCATCTGGATCGTCGGCTGCGCATCGAGGCCGTGCACGTCGGCCCATTGCTTGATGATTTCTTCGGCATTGACCGGCTTGACGGCGGTATCGGCGTCACCATGCCAGACCGAGACTTTCGGCCATGGCCCCTGGTGGGACGACGCCGCGCGCACCAGTTGCCCCCACTCCCCGGCCGATCGAGACCGCCCCTGGAAGATGCTCTCGAGACCTTCCTGCAAACCCTTGGCGGTACGGTAAGGAACCCCGGCGAGCACGGCGCCGCCGGCGAACACCTCCGGATAGGTCGCCAGCATGACCGTGGTCATGGCGCCGCCCGACGAAGTACCGGTAACGAAGACCTGCCGGCGATCGAGACCATGATCGTGCAACATCCGGTCGACCATCTGCCGGATCGACAACGGCTCACCCTTGTCACGCTCGTTGTCTTCCGGCTTGAACCAGTTGAAGCAGCGCAGCGGGTTGTTGTTCCACTGCTGCTGCGGCAGCAGGAGCGCGAAACCGTAGCGATCGGCGAGCGTCGACCAGCCGCTGCCCTTGTTGTACGAGGCTGCGCTTTGCGTACAGCCGTGCAGCACGACGACCAGCGGCGCGTTGGCCGGCAGCCGTTCGGGGACGTAGCTATACATCCGCAGTTCGCCGGGATTGGTGCCGAAACCGATCACTTCCAGCAGGCGGCCCTTCTCCTGCGACTCCACCTGCTCCGACCACGCCTGGACCGCCGTCAGGGCGGAAAGGAGCTTTTCCCAGCGACTTCCGTGCGGCGTCTTGGCCGCGAGTTTTGCCATGTTGGCGATGGCGGCCACTTTATGGCCCAGTTTGTTGATCATTGGACGACTCCTGTCATCGGACAAGGTGGTGAGCAGACCGATCTCGATCAGCTTGCGGACCGGCAAGAAAACGGAGTGGAACAGGCCGGGATCGACCGTGCCACCGCGTTGGGGGTCAAGCCAGGCCGGCGGAGCGGCGTCCGGGGCCAGGCCATAGGTATGACTGACGAGCGCACGCCGGCCCTGCCAGCAGGCGCTGAACTGCAGCGAGGCAACCGGGCAGCCACGGTTGATCCACACGCCAAACACCTCGCTGGCGACTATCGCGCGCGTCTCTTCGGCACACGCCAGTTCCAGCAGGCCGGCCAGCGCCTCACCGAACGGCAGACCGTCCAGCCGTATCGACGATTCAGATAGTTTCTCTGCGTCCGCTGCCAACGCCGGGCCGAACAGTACTCGCGGGGTGTTGCCGCCGGCAGCCACCGCCGTCGGCAGCAAGTCGGCATAGCAACGAATGGCCTCCACCGTCTGCGCCTGTTGTGGCGCGGCCATCGCCCCGATCAGCAGATGCGCCGCGTAATGCGGCGTTGCCGGCGGCGAACCGCGTCCGCGCGGCCCCGGCGCCACCAGGCCGCCAGTGACCATCAGCGTGACGCGAAAGCGCAGGTCGCGACGCGATTCCCCGAGGATATCAGCAAGCCGCTCGCTGAATTCATAACGTGCAAGTCCATTTACCATGTGGCAACGATAGCGCGCCGCCTTCAGGATTGCAAGCTTTTATTTAGTAAGTGACAACTTTTAATTTTATTGTGCGGCGGGGACCGAGAACATCGCTGCCATTCGCCAAGGACCGCCAAGCCCTGCTCCTCTAGCGTTACGGGGATCTTTCGAAGAAATAGTCGCTACCGATATGATGCAGGTACGAGAAGCCGATCTTTTCCCGCACCCAGCTCACCGTCTCCTGCGGATTGCTCAGGATTTCCATCTGCAGGAAGCAGCGGTTCCGTTCAAGAAATGATCGCCCTCCGGCGATCACCGACTGCTCGTGTCCCTCGACATCGATCTTGAGGTAGACCACCTGTTCCCGAATGCCCTCCAGTTGGGCATCCAGTGTGTCGACTTCGATGATCGTCTCTTCGAACAGTTCGGCTTTGGTTCCCACAGGTGCCGTTTCGGCAATTCGCGACATCCCCGTGCTGCTGCCCTTGTTGACCAGAAAGGACACCGATCGTCTGGCGTGGCTCAGGCCCATGCGGCGTGCGTCTATGCGCACGTCGAGGCTGTTCAGATAGATGTTCGCGCACAAGTGATTGAAATTTCGGCGGTCCGGCTCAAAGGCGACAACGGTGCTCAAGGCCGGCAGGCTGGCCGCGAGGCTCACCGAATAGAGCCCGAAATTGGCGCCCGCATCGATGAAACAGGAAACACCTCGCTCCTTGATCAGCTGCGCGCAATACCTGAGCTGCGGATCCTCATAGCGCTCACCGAGAATCAGCTTGCGATCAATGTAGTTTCGATATCGCAGCAACCACAGCGCGCCAAAACGTCGGTAAGTTCGCGGGTGATCGGTCACGTAGTCCCGCAGAGCAAGTTTCTTGACTTTCCTTATCAGAGACATGGCATACTCCCCCTTGGCCCGCCGTCAGGATCCCGCCCCTGGGCGGCCTGGTTCCTTCGCCTTCCACCTGGAAAGCGTCAGGCCACCATTCTCCGCTGATGCGGAATCGCGATCCAGTACCGTTCCACACAGAGGTGATGGTGAACAGGTAAGTTCATGACGGCCCTTCCGGGCGGGCCTGTGCATTTCCTTCGTGTCCTGAGCACACGGCGCCGGGTGGTCTGTGCGCCAGCGCACCGAGTCGACCCGCTACACCGCTTGAGGAGTCGCCGGCGCGACGTTCACCTCAATGGCTGGACCTCTACCTGCACGCGCATGCCGACCAGGAGGCGCTGGAGATCCTCTTACGCGACCACCCGAAGGCCAGGATCATCTGGGCACACACCGGCTTTTCGACCGATTCGGCCAAGGTCGAAGAGTACTTGCGCAGCTACCAGAACATCTGGTGCGAACTCTCCTACCGCTACTGCATCACCGACGACAATGAACCAGATCAGCGCCGACTGGAAGCGGCTGTTCGAAAAGTACCCAGAACGTTTTCTGATCGGCGGATACCTGGATCGACAAGCGCTGGGGCAGCTACGGCAGTATCATGGCCGACTATCGCGCCTGGTTGCGGCAACTGCCGGCCCAGGTGGCCGAACAGATCGCCTTTCGCAATGGCGAGCGACTGTTTTGCAGATCATGGCGAGGCTCGCGGCCCTTTCCGCGTCCGCGATGGCCTTGGCCACAACCCTTTACCCCTCACCGGAGCCCCGCATGGCCGATCCCCTTGCCGTCAAGACCGTCGCCAGGCTCCCCGTACTCGACTATGAGCAGGTGCGCGACCAGCTTCGCACCGGTGATCTGGTTTTCTGCTCGGGCAGCTATTTCTTCTCGAAGACGATCCAGTGGTTCACCCGATCCGTCTGGAGCCACGTCGGCATCATCTATCGCGACGACAACCTGCAGCGTATCTTCGTTCTGGAGAGCGAGACCGTCATCGGCGTTCGCCTGGCGCCGCTTTCCAAGTATCTTCGCGACTACCACGGCCGCAACAAACCCTACAAAGGGCACATCATCATCGGCCGCATCGATCCCGCGCCGGACCACGAGATGCTCAAGAAGGCGATCAGCTTCGGCATGGACGAACTGACCAGACCCTACGACAACTGGGAAATCTTCCGCATCGCGATGCGCATTCTCTTCAAACGCGGCCGCAAGAACCGCGACCGCAAGTACATCTGCTCCGAACTGGTCTACGAGGCGTTCCGCAAGGCCGAGATCGCCTTCAGGTTCAATCGCAACTCGATCAGCCCAGACGACATCTGGCAGGATGGACGCGTCCTGATGAAGTTCCGGATCATGTGACGGCGAGCGCGCCCGATGGCGATGGGGCCGGGAGCTTCGGCAAGAATAACAGGGGGCAGGATCGCTTCTATGCCCCTGCAGCAACCGCTTGATCGCCCAGCGATCCGATCGTCAGCCACCAGTCTTGAAGAGATCTTCCCGGCAGCAGGCTGATCGCCAACGCCAGGCCGTTCGCCGACCGCAGCGGCCCCCCTTGCGGGCAGCTACTTGATGCAGACCGCCCGCACCTGCTTCAGGTCGGTAATTCCCGACAGGACTTTTTCGATGCCGTCCATCTTGAGGGTGTGCATGCCTTCATTGAGCGCTGTGGTGAGTAACTCGGCCACGCGCGCGTGCTCCTGAATCTGGCGCTTGAGGCGGTCGGTACCGATCAGCAGTTCGTGCAGGCCGACACGCCCTTTGTAGCCGCTGCCCGCACAGGCATCGCAACCACGGGCACGGTAGAGAGTGAAGTGGCCCTCGCTGGCGTAGCGCGCCAGCCATTCCTGGCGCACGCGCTCGATGGAAGCCTGCGCGTCGGCCTGCCATTGCGCCGTGTCCTTCATTTCGGCGCAGTACTCCGAGAGCAATAGCTGGATGTCTTCCGGCGTCGCCTGGTACGCGGTCTTGCATGATTTGCACAAGCGCTTGCCGAGACGCTGCGCAAGAATGCCCAGCAGCGCATCGGCGAAGTTGAAGGGGTCCATGCCCATGTCGAGCAGGCGGTTGATCGACTCCGGCGCGCTGTTGGTGTGCAGCGTGGCGAACACCAGGTGGCCGGTCAGTGACGCTTCGATGCCGATCGACACGGTTTCCTTATCGCGCATTTCACCGACCATGATCACATCGGGGTCGGCACGCAGGAAGGCACGCATCACGGTCGCGAAATCGAGCCCCGCCTTCTTATTGACCTGTACCTGCCGCAGGCCCTTCTGGGTGATCTCTACCGGGTCCTCGGCCGTCCAGATTTTCGTTTCCGGCTTGTTGATGTAACTCAGGACCGAATGCAGGGTGGTCGTCTTTCCCGATCCGGTCGGGCCGCAAACGAAGAACAGCCCATAGGGCTTGGCGATAACGTCTTTAAGCCGTTCGAGGTTGTGTGGCGTCACACCAAGATCATCGAGCGGAATCGGCTCGCCGGCGGCGAGAATGCGCAGCACGACATCCTCCATACCGCCGGCCGTCGGCAGCGTCGCCACGCGCAGCTCGATGTCCAAATGCCCCCACTTCTTGAACTTCATCTTGCCGTCCTGCGGCCTGCGCTTCTCGGAAATATCGAGATCGGACATGATTTTCAGGCGCGCGATCAGGGCGCTGCGATAGGATGCCGGCACTTCGATGTAAGGCGCCAGGGAACCATCCCGACGGAAGCGAATCAGCGTCTTTTCCTTGCCGGGCCGAGGTTCGATGTGAATATCGGAGGCCCCTTTCTGGTAGGCATCGACGATGATCTTGTTAACCAGTCGCACGAGTTCGTTGTCCGCTGCGGCACTGAGGACCTCGGCATTACTGCCGGGCGTATCGCCCACGTCATCGTCGTCGAGACCGGACAGCAGATCTCCAACCGAATCGATGTTCGACAGAGCGCCGAAGAATTGGTCGACAAGTTGCGAGAAATCCCGCTGTGTGGTGACGCGGTAAACAATCCGCCGCTTCGGGAAAATGTTGTTGACCATCCGCGAACCCTTGAGGCGCTCAGGGTCGATGGTGACCACCACCACGCCCTCGCTGGTCTCCTCGATCGGCAGCCAGTGATTGGCCTCGGCGTAGTCCCGCTTGAGATTCTTCAGCAGATCGATCGGCCGGATGCGCTCGCTCTGGAAGGGCTCGTAAGGAACAGCGAAGAACTTGGCCAGAGACGCCCCGATCGCCGACAATTCAACCTGGAATTCCGTGCGCAGGACTTCTTCGAGACTGCTGTTCTTGCGACGGGCCGAACGTTGCGCGAGGGCAAATTCAGCGGACGAGATAATCGCATCGCTCACCAGTGCGTCGTATTTCCCTTTCAGCACCGGGCGTTCCTTCTGGCGCTGCGCAAAAGCCACCGCCAGGGTCTGCGCCAGGGCCTGGATGCCTTCGTCGGCAACGCCCGGAAACGGGATGTCCGAGCGATTGTTGATCAGTTGAACGACCCCCAACAACTCACCGTTCTGGGCATTGACTATCGGCGCGACCAGCATCTGCTTGGATCGGTAGCCCGTACGCTGATCGACTTCTTTAAGGAAATACAGGCGCGGGCTATGGCCCGCCAACTCGCGGTCATCGTAGACGTCGCGAATGTTGACCGCCTTGCCGGTTGCTGCGACATAGCCGGCGACGCTCTGCTCGGAAATCGGCAACCTGATCTCCTGATGCGAAGCGAGCCCGGTTTTTACTTTGGAGACGATGCTCTGGCGGTCGTCGCTGATCAGGTAGATCGTCAGGCGATCGCTGTGGAACAACTCGCAGATATCCTCCGACATCTCGAGAATGATTTCGTCGATGTTGCTGGTGCCGTGAATCTTGGTCGTGACGCGCTGCAGGTTCTTGAAGAACCCGAGGCGGCGACTCATGTCACCCAGGTTGGTTTCTAGCGGCCAGTCGGCTGACATCTATGCTGATCCTCCTTGCGCGGCAGCATCCGGACTGCCGCCGGCATGTATTGCAAGTGTTGGTGCTGGAAATCACACAGGGAAAATCTACCGAGGTTTGCCATCCCGTTCATCGACGCTCTTGGCCGCTCAAAATTCGAAGACCTGATTGGTCTGCAGCATTCGGGGCCGGAAGTCTGCGGCGCAGGCCTGGATTTCAGCCATCGTCAACTCGATCTGGCTGGGCTTGAGATGACTGATATAGATCTCGGCGGCGATCGACAGCTTCCTCAACTCACTGGCCAGCAAGCTTGGACACAGGTGTTTGGATAACTCCGCAAGCCGTTGTTCGCGATTCGGAAAGGCAGTTTCGATCAGTAGAAAACGCAGATTGGCAATGCGATTGACCGCTGGCCAGAAGTGGTCATTGACCGTTGTGTCGCCGGTGAAAACCAGGCTGCCGGTCCCGGAATCAAGCTGATAGCCGACCGCTGGAACCGTATGCTCGGCAGGGAGCGCGGTGATCGTTCTCTCACCCAGTCGGACAGACTGTCCCAGAGCGATGGCCCGATACTGCATGAGGGCTGCCTCCGGGCTCGGGATCACGGTGAAATCCGGCCAGATCGCCCAGTTGAAAACGTGCTCGCCGATGATCTCGAGCGTCGCGGCTGTGGCATGAACCGTCAGCGGTTTGTCCCGCAGATCGCTGACCGAGTCGATCAACAACGGCAGCGAGGCAATGTGGTCAAGGTGTGAGTGGGTGAGAAAGACATGGTCGATCAGCGCCAGTTCGGCAAGCGAGAGATCGGCGACACCCGTACCCGCGTCGACGAGAATATCGTGGTCGACCAGCATCGAGGTGGTCCGCAGATGGCAGCCGCCAATCCCTCCACTGCAGCCGAGAACCCTGACTTTCATGCTAGTTTCGCCGCATCCTCTGCTCCCTGGATCTACCGCTTGCCTTGGTTGCGGTCTTGTTGCACCTTCGTCCAAGCGGAATACGATCGCCCATCAGTTTTTCAGAAAAAATTCCATTTTCACACCCGCCATCTCGATCAGGTCATGATCTTCCAGGCGCTGCGCCTGCGCATCGACGACTCGGCCGTTCAACACCGGGAAGGCTGCACCTTCGGCGTGCGTCAGAAAGTAACCATGCGGCCGTCGGGCAATCACCGCCACCTGCCCAGGCTTTCCGAGCGTGGTCAGCGTCTTGGTCAACTGCAGTTGGTGGCCGGCGTTGCTGCCGCTGAGCAGCCTGATCGCAGCGGCCGGAGGACCGGGCGGCGGCACCACGTTACTCGCTGCCTGGCTGGTGGCGAGTACATCAACGCCGTGCGCAAGCCCTGGCCCCGGAATGGATGCGACGCCCATCGTACCGCTGTAGTCCGAGGCATCTCCTGAGACCGCTGGTGCGGCAAGATACTTCATCTTGTATTTGCCAAGCTCGATGACGTCGCCGTCCTTCAGGAAATGCTTCTTGACCGGCTGACCATTGACCAGCGTTCCGTTGGTACTGTTCAGATCCTCGAGAAACGAATCACTGAGAATCGTCACCACCGCCGCATGTTCGCCACTGATCGCCATATTGTCGATCTGGATGTCGTTGTGTGCCTTGCGGCCCACGGTCATGCGTTCCTTGACCAGCGGGATTTCCTTGAGTACCAACCCATCCATGCTAAGTATCAGCTTTGCCATCGCTATTCTCGCCCTTAATTGAGCCATGACCAGAGTTTCGACCAGCCGCCTCTGGCCGCAGGAAACTCGCGCAGGACCTTGACCACCGCCACCGAGATATTGTCCTCGCCACCGTTGTCGTTGGCCACCTTGATCAATTGCATCGCCGACAGGTCAAGATTTGCGCCGGACAATTCCAGGACATGCTGGATTTCCTCCTCCTCGACCATATCGTACAAGCCATCCGAACACAGCAGATAGACATCGCCCACTCGCACCGGATAGACGTGAATTTCCGCTTCGACATCCGGATCGACACCGATGGCGCGGGTCACCAGATTCCGGTTGAGCGCGTGCCGCGCTTCCTTGGCGGTGATCAGTCCGCGATCGATCTGTTCCTGGAGAACCGAGTGATCGTGGGTCAGGGCCACCAACTCCTCCCCGCGTAAACGATACAGGCGCGAATCGCCGACATGCGCAACAATCACCTTGTCATCGCAGAACACGGTCGCTACCAGTGTGGTGCCCATTCCGCCGAGTTGCGACTGACTCGCGGACGCGACATAGATCGCCGCATTCACCGAAGCAATCTGCTCCCCTAGCGACCGGCGAGCAAAAGGTTGCCCCGTTTCAATGTCGTGTTCATGTGCGGCGGTGACCTTGAAGGCCTCTGCCAATTGTCTGGCCAGCAGCGTGGTGGCCATGCTGCTGGCGACTTCTCCGGCGTTGTACCCGCCCATGCCATCAGCGAGGATCGCCAATCCCTGGCTGGCATCACCAAACACCGAATCTTCATTCTGACCGCGCACCAGCCCGGGGTCGGTATGGACGACGATTTCCAGCGCACCCAAGAGACTGTTTGTCACGTACTCCCCCATCATTGAACAGCACCACCGACCGGCAGCAAACTGCCGCATGTCCGAACGAATCACCGGACCGAAAGCCCGGCCACAGCAGCAACGCGAGGCATCAAGCCCCTTGGACTGCAAACACCCGGCATTGTGCCAAGACTAGCGACCATAAGGCAATTCGATGCCAACACCGAGTTCACTCGCCAGTTCCTCAAGGCGGACCGCCACCGCCAGATCCTGAATGGCCATGCCCTGGGACTCGAACAGTGTAATCTGGTCATCGGTCGAACGTCCGACGTGCCGGCCGCAGATCACCTCACCGAGTTCGAGCAACTCGCGCGCGTGCAGGCGCCCCTTTTCCAGCAAAGGCAGCAGATCACCGGCCTCACGCAGTGCCGTTTCGATGCTGTCCACGACAATCAGCGAGGAACGTTTCAGAACGTCTTCGCCAAGTTCCCGACGAATCAATGAATTCGAACCGGCAGCATTGACATGCGTGCCCGGTGACAACCATTCGGCATTAAACAGGGGCGTCGCCGAGGTGGTGACTGTACTGACGATATCACTTCCACGTACCACATCTTCCGGCGAAACTGCGGCGATCACTTCGATGCCAAGGCGCGCGGACATTCTGGTGCAGAAGGCAACCAGCTTCTCGGTGCGACGCGCAAACACCTTCACCCGCTGTAGCGGTCGCACAGCGGCAAGCGCTTCGATATGCCCCTCGGCCTGCCAGCCGGCGCCGAAGACACCGGCCACCTGCGCATCGGACCGCGCCAGCCAGCGCGTAGCAATGCCCGCGGCCGCACCGGTACGCATCATGCCCAGGCGATCGGCCTCGATCACCGCACGCAGGTTGCCGCTTGACACCCTATAGAGATGAACCAGAAAGCGTACGCCCGAACGATTGCTGGTGTAGGCCTTGTACCCGATGGCGTCGAGCCTGGGCAAAGCGCCCTGCAGGATATGCAGGGTCGTCGCCGGCAGGCGGGTACGTTGCCGGGGCACATCGCAGGCCTGCCCCGACGAGAGATCGCGGTGTGCCGCCTCGACGGCCTCCAGCACCATCGGCATGTTCAACAGTTGTTCAACATCCTTTTCACTCAGAAACAGGGACATCCTGGCCTCGAACTGGGAAATTCAACGATCAACACGCTGTGCTCGCAGCACCCCGGCAAATGGCGCCAAGCACTTTCATCAACGATTCTACCGGCAATTGACGCTCAGCAACGGCAAACAAAAAAGGCAGACCGCAGTCTGCCCTCTTTGCCAGGACTTGATGTCGGCACACTGCCCTTAGATCAGCGCCTTGATCAGCTTGCCCATTTCCGACGGATCGCGGGTCACCGTGAAGCCACACTCTTCCATGATCGCGAGTTTGGCATCCGCAGTATCTGCCCCTCCCGAAATCAACGCACCGGCGTGACCCATGCGCTTGCCCGCCGGTGCGGTCACACCGGCAATGAAGCCGACGATCGGCTTTGTCATGTTGGCCTTGCACCATACCGCCGCGTCGGCTTCATCCGGGCCGCCGATTTCGCCGATCATGATCACCGCGTCGGTTTCCGGATCATCGTTGAACAGCCGCATGATGTCGATGTGCTTGAGGCCATTGATCGGGTCACCTCCGGTACCGACTGCCGAAGACTGGCCCAGACCGATTTCGGTCAACTGCCCCACCGCTTCGTAGGTCAGCGTACCTGAGCGTGAAACCACGCCGATACGACCCTTGCGGTGGATGTGACCCGGCATGATGCCGATCTTGACTTCGTCCGGCGTAATCAGGCCGGGACAGTTCGGGCCGAGCAGCAAGGTCTTCTTGCCTCCGGCGGCTTCCTTCCGCAACATCTTGTTGCGCACCACCAGCATGTCGCGCACCGGGATGCCTTCGGTAATGCAGACCACCAGATCGAGGTCGGCTTCGACCGCTTCCCAGATCGCGGCCGCTGCACCAGGTGGCGGTACGTAGATTACCGAGACGGTTGCACCGGTCTGGGCAGCGGCCTCCTTGACCGAGCCATAGATCGGGATGCCGAAAATGCTCTCGCCCGCTTTCTTGGGGTTAACCCCGGCGACAAAGCAGTTCTTGCCTTTGGCGTATTCCTGACACTTTTCGGTATGGAACTGTCCGGTCTTGCCGGTGATGCCCTGGGTGATGATCTTGGTATCTTTGTTAATCAGAATCGACATGGTGGCTCCTTAACTGACCGCAGCAACGATCTTGGTGGCGGCTTCAGCCATTGAATCGGCAGTGATGATGGGCAAACCCGAATCGCTCAGGATCTTTTTGCCGATGTCCTCGTTGGTCCCCTTCATGCGTACGACCAGCGGCACGGAGAGATGCGTGACCCTGGCCGCTGCCACGACGCCGGTGGCGATCGTGTCGCAGCGCATGATGCCACCGAAGATGTTGACCAGAATGCCCTTGACCTTGGGATTTCTGAGCATGATCTGGAAAGCCTCGGTCACCTTCTCGGTGGTCGCACCACCACCGACATCCAGGAAGTTTGCCGGCTCGGCACCGAACAGCTTGATGGTATCCATGGTTGCCATGGCCAGGCCGGCGCCGTTGACCAGGCAGCCGATGTTGCCATCGAGCGAAATGTAGGACAGATCAAACTTTGAGGCTTCGAGTTCGTCGGGGTCTTCTTCGTCAAGGTCGCGGTAGGCAACGATTTCCGGTTGCCGGTAGAGTGAATTGGAATCAAAGTTGAACTTGGCGTCAATGGCCTTGATGTTGCCGTTCCCCTCGAGGATCAGCGGATTGATCTCGGCCAGCGAAGCATCGGTTTCCATGTAGCACTTGTACAGGCCCTTCAGCGCCGCAACAGCGCGGTCAACCGACTCCGCAGGAACACCAATGCCGTTGGCCAGTTGTGCCGCCTGCTCGTCGCTCAGCCCATCCACGGGATCGATGAAGACCTTGAGGATCTTCTCGGGCGTCTTGTGGGCAACTTCCTCGATGTCCATCCCACCTTCGGAAGAAGCCATCATCGCGACCTTCTGCGTCGTCCGGTCGGTCAGCGCCGCCACGTAATATTCCTTGCGGATGTCGGCACCTTCCTCGATCAGCAACCGGCGCACTTTCTGGCCCGCCGGTCCGGTCTGGTGAGTGACCAGTTGCATGCCAAGGATCTGGTCGGCGAACTGGCGAACCTCGTCCAGCGACTTGGCCACCTTGACGCCACCGCCCTTGCCACGACCACCAGCGTGAATCTGGGCCTTCACCACCCAGACCTTGCCACCCAGGGATTCGGCTGCCTTGACCGCGTCATCGACGGATTGACAGAACACCCCGCGCGGAACCACAACGCCGAATTTCTTCAGGAGTTCCTTGCCCTGATATTCGTGAATTTTCATGCGCTTTCCTTGCTTGAGTTAAGGTTGCGAAACGTAATGAACCACAGGCAGAACGTCCTACCCGGGCTTCTGGCCACGGTACCAGCGCGGGTAAAAGCGCCGAACCGCGTCCGAATGCGATTCCAGGGCGTGGCAACGGTCAAGCTGATAGGGTTTCTGCCCGCTATCGTCGTTGTCGCGTACGTCACTGGCAAAGGTCTGCAGCGCCGCGGTCGGCAGGAACATCAACAGTTCGCTGAGATGTGAGCAACCACGCGTGCCACGAAACAGCGTCTTGACTGCCGTCCGGAAGCCGTGGAAGAGGTTGAGGCCGACCACTTGGGCGTAAGCCGGAGCAATCTGGTCGCAATAATCCACGTAGGGCATGGCATCGGTACAGGCGAAGGCATCCAGGATGGTCATCTGGTGGTCGATGGTCACCCGTACCCACATGTCGTGGACCGACTCGCCCCGCTTCCGCAAACCGGACGACAGCGGGTAGTCATGGTCCTTGACGTCGATCAGACGAGCCTCGATGTCCCAGCAACCATCGACCCGCTTGTAACCGTCAAGTTGGACGCTGCGAAGGTGCATGCGGGTGCGTTGGACAGAGGGGGGGGGCAGCGGCATCGATGATCCTGAGGGGATTCGCGCGCGTCTCAAAGCTTCGCGACTGGCACCGAATTCTACACCAAAACACCCCTCGCAATCTCGTCAAAATTCATAATTATGAGTGCTCGATGTATTCAGGCGGTGGCTGCCGCCAGTGGTCAAATCCGCGCGCAGAACCGCGCCGGTGGGGGCTCAGGGTAGAGATCGAACGGCCCCTGGCAATGCCCCGAGTCACGAGCAAATCAGCAGGCAACGACACGTCTGATTTCCGCCAGTCCGGCCGAGAGCATGGCCAGATCCTGTGGCTCACTGCCTTTCAGCTCGTCGAGGACATTTTGGGCGTCGCCGGTGGACAGCGAGCGGCCGCCAAGGACCTGCCGCACAAGATGCTGCCGCAGAGCAGCGACCTCGGTGGTGAGTTGCGCGCGCGCCCTCGCCTGCCAACGGTTGCCGGCGGGAAGGCGGTTGACGGCAGCGCCAAGCCAGTCCAGATCGATCTGTGCGCCCAATTCGTCAAGCGCCTTGGCAACCTCGTGCAGGGGATGGCCACAAGCGCTGGCAAGATTCACCAGTTCGAACGCAGCGACGATCGCCGCCTGCTCATCGATCAGTGCGATCAGCGCTTGCCCAGCACTCTTGCCGTGACGAATGCGCTGCATGCTTTCGGCAACGGCCATGTGATAGTCAGCCACCAACTGGCCAATGCTGGCACCACCGAGATGTCTCGTCAGCACCAGCGGAGTGGCTGCCGCGGTCATGGACCGCAAACCCGCCATCAACGCCATCTGGCGGTCGGCCGGAACCATCAGGTCGAGTGCCTCAAGGTCATGCCACAATGCCTCGGCGCCAAGGACGCAGCTTGCGGCGTACCACGCACCGGTCACCTGCGCCGGCGAGGCCCCTGTCTCGTCACTCACCTGCATGACGAAGGTCGTTCCCATGCGATTGACCAGACGATTGACGAGTTGCGTGGCGACGATGTCGCGCTTCAGTGGATGAGTCGACAACAGTTCGCGGCAGGATTCGAGCAAGGCCGCGGGAAAGTAGTTGACCAGCAGTTCGTGGACATCGTCGGAGTCGGGCAGGCTCGACTCCAGGAGCGCCTGCTTTAGCGTGATCTTGGCATAGGCCAGGAGGACCGCGATCTCCGGCGCGCTGAGACCGCGTTTCTGCTGTGCCCGCTCGTTGAGGCCCTTGTCGTCGGGCAGCGCTTCGATGGCACGGTGCACGGCGCCCTGTGCTTCGAGGTTGCGGATCAAACGCCCATGCACCTCGATCAAGCCAGGTGCCGCCGCAGCCTCCGATGCTATGGCCAGCGTTTGCTGGTAATTGTCGACCAGAACCAGCGAACCCACGGCTTCGGTCATTGAGGCCAGTAGCAGATCGCGCTGCTTGCCGGTCATGTCACCGCGCCGGATCAGCCCGGCGAGCAGAATCTTGATGTTGACTTCATGGTCAGAACAATCCACGCCTGCCGAATTGTCGATCGCGTCGGTGAAGATGCGCCCGCCATTCAGCGCAAATTCGATGCGTCCCTTCTGCGTCAGACCGAGGTTGCCGCCCTCGCCGATCACCCGCGCCTTCAGTTGGCTGGCATCAACCCGCAAGATGTCGTTGCCCCGATCATTGGCCTCCTGATGACTCTGCGTGCTGGCCTTGACATAGGTACCGATGCCGCCGTTGTAAAGCAGGTCGACCGGCGCCTGCAGAATGGCCTTGATCAACTCGGCAGGTGTCATGTGCAGCGTGTCGGAACCCAGCCAGGCGCGCACCTCCGGTGACAACGGAATGGACTTGGCGCTGCGCGACCAGACCCCGCCACCGTGCGAAATCAAAGCCGGATCGTAGTCGGCCCAGGAAGAACGTGCGAGCGCGAAGAGGCGTTGCCGCTCGGCATAGCTGCGCGCCGCGTCGGGATTCGGGTCGATGAACAGGTGCCGGTGATCAAAGGCCGCCAGCAGCCGCACTTGCGACGACAACAACATGCCGTTACCGAACACGTCGCCAGACATGTCGCCAATCCCGACGACGGTGAACGGCTGTTTCTGCGTATCCAGTCCCAACTCGCGGAAGTGCCGCTTGATGGCCTCCCAGGCACCGCGGGCAGTAATGGCCATCTTCTTGTGGTCGTAACCGACAGAACCACCCGAGGCGAAGGCGTCGCCTAGCCAGAATCCGTATTCGATGGCGATGGCGTTGGCAATGTCCGAGAAGGTCGCCGTTCCCTTGTCGGCGGCCACCACCAGATAAGGGTCATCGCCGTCGCGACGGCGTACGCCGCTGGGCGGCACGACCTGCTCGTCGACCCGGTTGTCGGTCAGATCGAGCAGGCCGCGGATGAAGATCGAATAACAGGCAATACCCTCGGCCTGAAAGGCTTCCCGTTCGCCCGCAGGCGGCAGACGCTTGCAAACGAACCCGCCTTTCGAACCCAGAGGAACGATCACCGCGTTCTTCACCATCTGCGCCTTGACCAGACCAAGCACCTCGGTGCGGAAGTCTTCCATGCGATCGGACCAGCGCAGGCCGCCACGCGCCACCCGCGCACCTCGCAGATGGACGCCTTCGACGCGCTCGTTGTACACGAATATTTCATAAAGTGGCGCCGGCGCGGGCAGGAAGGGAATGTGCTGCGAGGAGAACTTGAACGACAGGTAGTCTTTGGCCTTTCCATCGCGGCCAGTCTGATAAGCGTTGGTCCGCAAGGTGGCTTCAATCGCCGTTTGCAGCGCAGCAAGAATGCGATCATCATCGGGATTGCTGACCTGCAGCAAGGCCGTGCCCACTTCATCGGAGAGCGCTCTGGCGCGCGCATCGTCTGCACTTGGAGAAAAAAGGGCTTCGAAGAACTCGACCAGGGCACGCGTGATCTGAAAATGCCTGGCCAGGCAGCGTTGCACATAGGCCTGGCTGAATGGCAGGCCAGCCTGACGCAGGTAGCGGCTGTAGGCGCGCAGAATGCCGATCTGTCGGCCGTCCAGACCTGCCAGCAGAACCAGGCGGTTGAAACCGTCGTTCTCGGCCTCGTCACTGAGCAGGCTTTCCAGCAGTTCGACAAACGCCCGTCGTGTGCTGTCGTCGTCGAGGGCCGCCGCTTGCGGCAACTGCACGGCGAAGTCGGCAATGTGCAGGTCGCTCCTGGGCAGGCTGAATGGCTGCTCGGAAAGCACCGTGAGTCCCATGTTTTCCAGCACCGGCAGGATCGCCGAAAGCGGCCGCGGGCGGCCGCGGCGGAACAGCTTCAGGTGCTGGTGGGCCCCGTCGTCCCTTTGCGCGGCGCTCAGCTTGACTTCGACTCGACCACTCTGCTCTGCCGCTTCCAGGCGTTCGAGGTCAGATACCGCTGACGCCGGCGTGACGCACTCCTGATAGGAAAGAGGCAACTCGTTGGCATAACGGCGCAGCAGGCTGTTGCCCCGTTCCTCGCCGTAGTGCCCCACGAGGTTCTGTTTCAGTTCGTCACTCCAGCCGCGCACGATGCGCGCGACCTGCCTTTCGATGGCGCCAGCATCGTAAGCGTAACGCGTGCCGACCGGCGTCCGGGCGATGAAATGCAGGCGCGCCAACCGCGATTCTCCGAGCATGACAAAGAAGTCCACACGCTCCGCGGCCAGGGTTTCGTCGAGCAGTGCCGAGATCCGCTCGCGCAGGACGGTATCGAAACGGTCGCGCGGCATATAGACGATCACCGACACATAGCGCCCCCAGGCATCGTCGCGCAGGAAGACGCGCACCTGTTCGCGTTCGTACAAGGACACGATGCCACGCGCAATGCGGATCAGATCGTCGTGCGCGATTTCGATCAGTTCATCACGCGGATAAGTTTCGAGGACATTGAGCAGCGTCTTGTCACGGTGGCTGCGTGGCAGAAAACCGATTTCCTGTCGCACGGCGGCAATCTTGCGCCGCAACAAGGGTACGTCGGTTGCCGCCACATGGTAGACGTGGGCGGTGTACAGGCCGACGAAGGCCCGTACACCGACAATGTTGCCGCTCGCGTCATAGCACTTGACGCCGATGAAGTCGAGGTAGGCCGAGCGATGCACGGTCGAGCGGGCATCGGCCTTGACCAGGATGGCAGGCAAGGGATCCTTTGCGAGTTCCGCAACAACACCTGGAATCCCTGCCAGGCAAGTGCCGAAGCGGGGATGATCAGGGTGGCGAAGAATTCCCAGTCCGCTCTCGGCAACACGCGTGAGGCTGCGACTGCCAGTCGCCGCACGGTATTCGGCGTAACCCAGAAAGACAAAATTGTTGACGGCGATCCAACGAAGATAAGCTGCGACTTCGTCACAGGCCTCGGCCGTCGCTGCGGCCATCTCGACATCCGCTTCATGCATGCGTTGCTGCATGGTCGCGCCATCTTCCACAGCAGCACGCACATCGGCGAGTACGTCCACAATTTCGCGGTGCAGGTCGGCGATCAGGTCGGTATCGCCGATGCGGTCAATCTCCAGGTGAATCCAGGATTCAGGCTGGCTACCGGCGGCGCCACGCGGGAGGGTGCGCAGCAACTTTCCTTCGGCGTCGCGTTCGGCACTGATGAGGGGATGTAACAAGCGATGGATGACCAGGCCGCGACGGTACACCACCATGGTGATCGAGTCGACCAGAAAGGGCATGTCATCGGTGACGACATCGATCACGGTGTGCGGCGAATGCCAGCCGTGACGGTCGAAATCTGGGGTGTATAGCGCGCTGACCGCGACGCGTGCCGGACGAACTTCGCCCAGACGAAAATGCTGCGTCGCCGCGCCCAGGAGTTCTTCCGGACTGGCGTCGCTGGCAGCATTCAGTTCGACATCGACGAAATAACTGTCAAGGTACTCGCCGACGCGTGCCGAGAGGTTCTGATGCTCGGCGATCTCGCGCAGGTTGCGGCGCAGGTTGTGGGTCGATTCTGTCACCGTTGGCATGCCGCTCTCCTTTCGCGATGTCGATCGAGTCGCTAAGTTCCACACTCTGGTCGCCGACGCCTGCGCAGCCGAAACCTCTGGACTACACGCGATGACACTCCGGACGGGCAGTTGGTCAGCGGCACACGCTCAGTGATGCAGAATCTTGGCCAGGAACTGTTGCGCCCGCTCCGAACGGGCGTGATCGAAGAAGGCATCCTTGCTGTCGTCCTCGACAATCCGCCCCTGATCCATGAAGATCACCCGACTGGCAACGCGTTTCGCAAATCCCATCTCGTGCGTGACGCACATCATGGTCATCCCTTCCTGCGCCAGTTCGGTCATCACGTCGAGCACTTCGTTGACCATCTCCGGGTCGAGCGCCGACGTAGGCTCGTCAAACAGCATGCAGATTGGGTCCATGGCCAGAGCCCTGGCAATCGCCACGCGCTGCTGCTGGCCGCCGGAGAGCTGACCGGGATACTTTTCCGCCTGCGCGCGCAGACCGACCCGATCAAGCAACTTGAAACCCTTCTCGCGCGCCTGATCCTGTGTGCGCCCAAGGACCTTGACCTGGGCAATTCCCAGGTTGTCGATGATGCTCATGTGCGGGAAGAGTTCGAAGTTCTGAAACACCATGCCTACTGTCGAGCGTAGCTTGGAAAGATTGGTTTTCGGATCGCCAACGGACACGCCATTGACGATAATTTCACCGCTTTGAAAGGGTTCGAGGCCATTGACGCACTTGATCAGCGTTGACTTGCCCGAACCGGACGGACCACAGACGACAATCACTTCTCCCTTGTGGACCTGCGTCGTGCAGTCGGCAAGAACCTGGAAGGAACCGTAATGCTTGCTGACCTTGCTCATCGAAATCATCGGAAATCTCCTCGGTCGTTACTGCAGAACGGCAGCCTTCCGTTCTGGGGGTTTGGTATTGGCATCAAGCAGCCTCTCAAGCGATCTTGAGCTTGTTCTGATAGTGGCGAACGATTCGCGACGCGGTAAAGCAGATCACGAAATAGACGGCACCGGCAAAGAGCAGCAGTTCGACCAACCGCCCGTCGCGGTCGCCAACCTTGTAGGCCGCACCAAAGAAGTCGGCGAGGGCCGAAACGTAGACCAGCGAAGTATCCTGGAACAGGATGATTCCCTGCGTCAGCAACAGAGGCACCATGTTTCGGAAAGCCTGCGGCAGCACCACCAGTCGCATCGCCTGGCCATAGGTCATGCCCAGGGCACTGGCGGCGCCCATCTGACCTTTCGGAACCGACTGGATACCGGCGCGGATGATCTCCGAATAATAGGCCGCTTCGAACAGCGCGAAACCGGCGATCGCCGACGACAGGCGCATGTCCGAACCGCGAGGAAAGCCGAAGATGCTTTCCAGCAGATGAGGCACGATCAGGAAAAACCACAACAGCACCATGACCAGCGGTATCGCCCGGAACAGGTTGACGTAACCCGCCGCAAACCAGGACAGAGGCTTGACCGGGGACAGGCGCATGAGGGCCAACAAGGTACCCCAGACAATTCCGAAGATCACGGCAGTCACCGTGATCTCCAGAGAAATCTTCATTCCATCCCACAGAAAGGGCAAGGCATTGGGAATCGAAGACCAGTCGAATTCGTGCATTTCACTTGCCTCCAAGATAGCCGGGAACGCGCACGTGCTCTTCAACCCAGCGCATGCCGAACATCACCACCACGTTGATCAACAGGTAGGCGAGCGTCACGGCAATGAACGACTCGTACGGTTGCGCCGTGTAATCGACCAGTTGTCGCCCCTCCGCGGCCAGTTCAAGCAGACCGATCGTCGAACACACGGCCGAGTTCTTGAAGATATTGAGGAACTCCGAAGTCAGCGGCGGCACGATCAGCCGCACCGCCATCGGCAACATCACGTAGCGGTAGGTCTGCGGCAGCGTGAAACCCATCGCCAGACCGGCATTCTTCTGCCCGGGGGGCAAGGAATTGATCCCCGAACGAACCTGTTCGGCGACGCGGGCGCTGGTGAACAGAGCCAAGCAGACCATCGAGGCGAGAAACTGTTGCATGATCGGATTGGTCTGCTTGAAAGCGTTGCCGACGCTCTCGGGCAACAACTCGGGCATCACGAAATACCAGAGGAACAATTGCACCAGCAGCGGAATGTTGCGAAAGATTTCGACGTAGGCCGTGGCGATTCCCGACAACCACTTGTTCGGGACCGTCCGCAGGACGCCGACGACGGCACCGACCGCCAGCGCGATCAGCCACGCCGACAGCGACAAGGCGATGGTCATCTTGAAGCCGTAGAACATCCAGCCGAGATACGTATCGTCGCCCGTCGCCGTCGGTTGCAGGAAAATGCCCCAGTTCCAGTTGTAACCCATCTATGCTTCCCCCGAGGAGAATGGCGGGACGACCTCTTCGGACCGCCGTGATCCGTCCGCCGAACAGGACTCAGTACTCCCAGAAAATCCGCTGCAACTCCTTGCTGTCCTGCGTCTTGCTCAGAGCCACGAGGGCGAGAATGCGCGCCTTCTGCGGGTTGAGGTCGTGCGCGACCACCCAGTCGTACTTGTCGTCGGGTTGCTCGGCGTTACGCAGGACAAAGCCGCCGGCGTTGACGTGTGACGAACGAATGATCTGGACACCTTTGCCACGCAACTCCTGCAGCGTCGGTACCACGGCATTGCTCACCGAACCATTGCCCGTCCCGGCGTGGATGATCGCCTTGGCACCGCTACCTGCGAATGCGCGATAAGCGGTATCCGAGGCGTTGCCCGAACCATAGGCGATCTCCACCGACGGCAGCGTGTCGATCTTTTCGATGTCGAACTCCGAAGTCATGGTGTGCCGCTTCGCCGGTAGTCTGAACCAGTAATTCTTGCCCTCGACGACCATGCCCAAGGGTCCCCATGGGCTCTTGAACGCTTCGGTCCTGAGGTTCACCATTTTGGCGACGTCGCGACCACTGTTGATCTCGTCGTTCATGGTCACCAGCACGCCCTTGCCACGCGCATCCTTGCTCGCCGCCACGCTGACCGCATTGAACAGATTCAAGGTTCCGTCAGCCGACATGGCCGTACCCGGCCGCATCGAACCAACCACCACGATCGGCTTGTCGGTGTGCACCACCAGATTGAGAAAATAGGCGGTTTCCTCAAGCGTATCGGTGCCGTGCGTAATGACTATGCCATCGACATCTTTCTGCTTGGCCAGCACGGCTACACGCTTGCCCAGTGTCACCAGGTTGGCATTGGTGAAACTTTCCGAAGCAATCTGGAATACCTGCTCGCCACGCACCTCGGCAATTGTACTCAACTGAGGGATACCGGCGATCAGCTTGTCCACTGGCACTTTCGCGGCCTGATAAGTGGCACTGTTGGTCACGTCGGCCCCTGCTCCGGCAATCGTGCCGCCAGTGGCGAGGATCACGACATTCGGTTTGTCGGCAGCCAGTGAAGCACTGAAAACGAGCATTGAGGCGAGCGCGACCAGCCAACGTCTTGCGGTTATCGACAACATGGTTTCCTCCTTGGCTTGGGATTCATACTCCAGGGGCAGCAGGCCCGCCCCCCGGGGCCTTGGCAGCATTTACTCGAAGGCTTTGTCGTTGGGTGCTTTGTACAGTTTCTTCATCGCTTCGGAGAGCGGGAAATTGAGGTTCAGACCCTTCGGCGGAATCGGCTGCAGGAACCATTTGGCGTAGATCTTCTCGGCTTCGCCCGAGGTCATCGCCTTGGCCAGAGCCGTGTCGACGATCTTCTTGAAAGCCGGGTCATCCTTGCGCAACATACAGCCATACGCTTCGAACGACTGCGGTGTACCGACCACGACCCAGTCGCTGGCACGCTTGGCCTTGGCCATTTCGCCGTAGAGCAGAGCGTCATCCATCATGAAGGCGACGGCGCGACCGGTTTCCAGCGTCAGGAAGGCTTCCCCGTGGTCCTTGGCGCTGATGATGTTCATCTTCATCTGCTTGTCTTCGTTCATCTTGCGCAGCAGACGCTCGGAGGTGGTTCCAGCGGTAGTCACTACATTCTTGCCGGCCAGTTCGGGAAAGTCACTGATCCCGGAGTTGGTCTTGGTCATCAGGCGAGTGCCGATGATGAAGATGCTATTCGAGAAGCTGACCTGCTTCTGACGTTCGGTGTTGTTGGTAGTCGAACCACATTCGAGGTCGACCGAGCCGTTCTGCACCAGCGTAATTCGGTTCGCTGATGTAACCGGCATCATTTTGACGTCCAGCTTGGCGAGTTTCAAATCCGCCTTGATGGCGTCAACCGCCTTGAGCATCATCTCCTGCGAGTAGCCGATAACCTGCTGCTTGTCGTCATAATACGAGAAAGGAATCGACGACTCGCGATGCCCCAGGGTGATGACTCCGGTGTCCTTGATCTTCTTCAGCGTCCCGCTCAACTCCTGGGCCAGAACGGAAGCAGAAAGCAGAGTCGTCGCCAGTGTCGCCACCAGAACCAGACGTTTGGAATTTTTGATCATTGTCAGCCCTCCAGATATAGGTCATTGTGCAGGATGCGGTCCACGGGAAGCAGCCAATCGGCCAATGCGGCGGCCCGAACGTCGGCAGAAGGCGGCTCGCGGACGAGCCGATTGTGGCACGACTGGCGCAGGGATCCAAGCGCTAATCCAATAATGATAAGTCCATGAAAAGCAGGGTCCTGATCTGGGCTACCATGCATGCCACATTAAACGATTGCAACCCGCCATGTTCAAGCGCCTGCGGCCCTGATTGCTCTTCGGACCGCGCGCAGGTCACGGAATTCCGTCGACTTCCTCAACAGGACACCCGATGAAACACGTACCGATTCGCTACAGCATTCGCCCGAAAAATCCGGAAGCGCACCTGCTTGAAGTCCGCTGCACGCTGGCCGAGACCGACCCCGCCGGCCAGCGCTTCGCCCTGCCGGCCTGGATTCCCGGCAGTTATCTGATTCGTGACTTCGCTCGGCACATCGTCGCGATCCGCGCCGAGGCCGCCGGCCAGCGAGTGTGCCTGCACCGGATCGATAAACACACCTGGCAGGCGTCGCCAGTCGGAAGGCACGAGCCGCTCACGGTGATTTGCGAGATCTACGCCGGGGACCTGTCGGTACGCGGCGCGCACGTCGACCAGACGCACACTTTCTTCAACGGCAGCAGCGTCTTTCTGCGCCCGATCGGCAAGGAAGAAGTGCCGTGTTTGGTCGATCTGCAACCACCGCCGGGCAGCCAGTTCGAGGATTGGCGAGTCGCTACCGGGCTCGCACCTGCCCGTGGTGAGACGGACGCGGCCGGTCCGAACGCCTTTGGCCTTTACCGCGCCGCCAACTACGACGAACTGATCGACCACCCTATTGAAATGGGGACGTTCACCCTGGCCAGGTTCTCGGCCTGCGGGGTGCCGCACGCGGTCGCAATCAGTGGACACCACGACTGTGATCTGACGCGCCTCACGGCCGACCTCAGACGCATCTGCGAGTGGCAGATCCGTTTCTTTGGCGAACCAGCGCCCATGCCGCATTATGTTTTTCTGATCACCGCCCTGGGCGACGCCTACGGCGGTCTTGAGCACCGGGCTTCGACTGCACTTCACTGCGCACGCGACGACCTGCCCTACCACGGCATGCGTGGTACCCCGGAGCGCTATCGCAAGCTCCTTGGGCTCTGCAGCCACGAATATTTTCACACCTGGAACATCAAGCGCATCAAACCAGCGGCGTTCACTTCCTACAATCTCGATGCCGAGAACTACACCACGCTGCTGTGGGCCTTCGAGGGTTTCACCTCTTACTACGACGATCTGGCGCTTCTGCGTTGCGGAGCGATCAAGCTCGAGCACTGGCTGAAAGTGATTGCAGCGACTATCGACAAGGTTCAGCGCGACCCAGGCCGGCAACGACAGACGCTGGCCGAGTCGAGTTTCGACGCCTGGACCAAGTATTACCGACCGGATGAAAACACACCCAATGCGGTGGTCAGCTACTACTCCAAGGGTGCCCTGGTCGCGCTGGCTCTCGACCTGACCCTGCGTGCCGGAACGGCGAGCCGGATTTCACTGGACGATGTGATGCGTACGCTCTGGCAACGCTTCGGGGAGCCCGCCCAAGGGAGTACGGTCGGCGTCGACGACGACGACATCCGGCTGATCGCCGAAGAACTTTCGGGGCTGAACCTGGAAAGTTTCTTTGCCGACGCCGTGCACGGCACGTCCGATCTGAAGCTGGCTCAACTGCTGAAGCCTTTCGGCATCCGCCTGAAGTGTGCCGCGTCGTCCCCAATGCCATCGATCGGCGTACGCGCAGGCCACGAGGGTAACGAAGTCAGGCTGACGACGGTATACGAAGGCAGCCCAGCGCAGTCCGCCGGACTGTCAGCCGGTGACCTGCTGGTCGCGATCGACGGCTTGCGCGTCACGCCATCCACCCTGGAACGGCTGCTGGGTCGCCGCAGCAGCGGCGAAAACGTGCGCGTTCATGCCTTTCGTCGTGACGAACTGATGGCTTTCTCGGTTCAGCTCGGAGCACCGACCAAGGACCAGCACACATTGCGGTTAACGGAAAAGCACAACCTGCTGCGTCGGAACTGGCTGCCGGAGCCGTCGGCGCCAACGATTCCCGTCAACGATCGGGAGAAGAAATCGACGTCGACCGCCGCACGTCGGCGATAATACAGCCCTTGCCTGCCCTGGCTTCCGCAACCCTTTTTCGGCCCTGTCCCAGCGATGACCCATCTCGCCAATCTGCGAAAAAGCTACGAACGCGCCGAACTGAGTGAGGACGCGTCATCTGCGAACCCGCTCAAGCAGTTTGAACAATGGCTCCATGAAGCGATTGCGGCACGGGTACCGGAACCTAACGCCATGACTCTGGCAACCGTAGATCGTACGCAGCGGCCGTCGACCCGCGTGGTGCTGATCAAGGGCTATGATGAACGCGGCCTGACCTGGTTCACCAACTATGAGAGCCGCAAGGGGCGCGAACTGACTGCCAATCCATGGGCGGCGCTGCAGTTCCACTGGGTCGAACTGGAACGGGTCGTGCGCATCGAGGGCCGCGTCGACAGAATCAGCGACGCCGAAAGCGACAGCTACTTCGCGAGTCGCCCGCTCGATTCGCGTATCGGCGCCTGGGCCAGTCCACAGAGCCAGGTGATTGCCAACCGCGGCGTGCTGGTCGCTAACGCTGCTTTGTACGGTGCGCGCTTCCTGCTGCACCCCCCACGCCCAGCACACTGGGGCGGCTACCGCCTGCGGCCTGACACCTGGGAGTTCTGGCAGGGCAGAAAAAGTCGTTTGCATGACCGCCTGCGCTACCGACTCGACGGCGACGAGCAATGGCTGCGCGAGCGCCTGGCGCCATGATCTGTCGCAACACTATTTATTGACTGGCGCCACCTTCTCCCATCCACCAGCACACTGCCTGACCGCCGGGTAGTAGGCGCCCCGTTCCCGGCAGTAATACCAAAATCCAGGTTCAAGTGCTTCCCCGCTGCCCGGCATCGGCTCTGCGCCGACTTCGCCCTGCTCGACATAAACCACCGCTGGCGGGACTGTAGCCACCGGTGGATAAACCAGTGGCGGCGGGTAATAGGCAGGCGCCCCCCACGGCCAACCCCAGACCAGGGGAGCGCCAAAATACACACCGACTCCTGGCCCATAGCCGCGCCATCCGGAACCGTAGTAGCCCCCCCTGGGTCCGTAGTAGTAGCCTCCCCGCGGCCCATACCCCGGATAACCGCCGACGACCACGGCGCCGGAAACCGCAGGACGACCAGCCAGGCTGCTCGTCGGCTGCATCAATGCGATCAGAAACAGCGCTCCCAACAACGCTTTCATGCCATGCTCTCCACGCTGATGGCTATCCACAGGGACGATCATGATGTGCATACCTTTCTTCTGCTGACCAGCTATTGCCTAGCCTAGCCGAGCCGACACGACAGTTCTCGGTGATCCTTGAATAACGCAGCAGCAGCGCCTGCGCCGACAACCCTCGCCAGCTTCGGATTTCTCGCCCGGCACCAGGCCGAGGCGGTTGTTCCGTCACCACGGGCGGCGCCCGGAACCCGTCGGATACCAGCAACCCTACCCGCCTGCACAGCGGTCGCGAACGCGGATCACGACGCCTGCTCGGCAGTAGCCATCACAATTTTCTCGACGATGGCCCGCTCTCCGGTGCACCGCCATTTTACTTCCAGGTCGTAGAGGCGGAAGCCATACTGGCGCAACGCATCATTCGCGTAGGCGGGACGCGGGTCCTGCGCCAGGACCTCGCACAGCAGCGCCGGCAGGTCGGGCCAACGGCCTGCGTGCCGGCGCAGTTGCGTCATGGCCTGCGCGGTGAAATCCACCAGCAGCTGTGGCGGCGGGCCGTCGACAAAGCCGGCGCGCGCGGTCGGCTCACTTTCGACAAACGGTATATACGGCTTGATGTCGAGAACCGGCGTACCGTCAAGCAGGTCGACGCCCCCAAAAGTGAGCACCACACCGGCGCAGGTCTCAATGGACAGCAACTCGACCAGTGACAAGCCCAGAAAGTTGGGGCGAAATGGGCTGCGGCTGGCGAAAACGCCAACCCGCTCGTTGCCGCCAAGGCGTGGTGGGCGAACCGTCGGTCGCCATTCGCCGACGCACCCGTGGAACACGAAAGTGAGCCAGACATGCGAAAACGCCTCCAGCCCACGCACCGCCTCCACGCGGTCATAGGGTGGCAACAGACGCAAGCAACCGCGTGCATGCTGCGCCAGCCGTGGCTGCCGAGGAATGCCGAAGCGATCCCGAAACGGGCTGGCGAGGTAGCCGATCGGCGAAAGACTGAACTCAGTCACCTTCCTCGACGTTCAACTCCGGAATTCGCGTCGGGAATGCCGGTGAGCCCCAGCGCATGCAGGGCCATCGCCTGCACGACAGTTTCGACCTCGCCAATCGCTGACGCCTGTTCAAAGCACGCCCTTGGGTGGCGATCTCGCAGTTCGTCCAGCAACGCAGGCAGGTCACGCCGCAGATGGCCGCCGCGGGCAATGAACATCGGCAGTACGATGATACGTTCGAAATCATCAGCGAGCAGTGCTTCGGCACAGGTGCGCAAATCGGGGGGCATGAACTCCAGGAAAGCGAGTTCGACCCGCACCTCGGGCGACCTATCGCTTACGGCAGCACAGACGCGGCGCATCGGGTCGGCCCATTGTGGATCACGTGCGCCGTGGGCAAAAAGGATAAGAGCGGTTTTCGACATCCGACTACTTTACCGCATCGTCAACTGCGATAGCGATCCCGGTGGGTACCGCCGGCCCCCCGGCCCCGGTACACCGAAACACGCGGCTGGGATCACTGCACGCCGGCAAGTGCGGCAATTTCCTCTGCATGGTCGACGAGATGGTCGGCACCCCAATTCTCGATGGGATCGCCGTCTCCAAGATAGCCGTAGCGTACGGCCACGGTCGCCATGCCGACCGCACGACCAGCCTGGATATCACGCGCGTCGTCACCAACGTAGAGGCAACGCGCGGGCTCCTTGCCGATCAGCGCGCAAGCCAGGCGCATGGGTTGGGGTGCGGGCTTGGAGCGCGGCGCGGAGTCACCGCTGACCACACAGGCGGCGCGTTTGGCATAACCCAGTCGGGTCAGTAACGGCAGGGTGAAGCGTTGAGCCTTGTTGGTGATGATCCCCCATGGCGAACCGCGACTCTCGAAGCGAAAAAGGAGTGCGTCGATACCGGGAAAAAGCGTCGTCGCCACACAGATGTCCTGGCTGTAATAGTGCAGGAAGCGTTCGTAGAACTGTGCATAGAGCGGATCGCCCGGGCGCAGGTCGAGCCCCGCGTTGAGCATTCCACGTACCCCCTGAGAAGTGAAACGACGCAGCTGCCCCGGCGGGACCGGCGCCAGGTCAAGATCGGCACGCAGGCGGTTCAACGCCGCAGCAAGATCTGGTGCCGTATCGGCAAAGGTCCCATCCAGGTCGAACAAGACGGCTTCAAACATTCTTCACGGTGTGCAGGAGGTAGTTGACGTCGATATTGCGGCCGAGAGCATATTTTCCAGTAAAGGGATTGTAGGTCATTCCCCGCAAATCGCCTGGATCGAGATCGACAGCCCTTGCCCAGCGCAGAAGTTCCGACGGTTTGATAAACCGGGCGTAGTCGTGCGTGCCCCTGGGTAACATCTGCAGAACATATTCGGCGCCGATCACCGCCAGCAGGTAAGCCTTCGGATTGCGGTTAATGGTCGAAAAGAAGACGTGCCCACCAGGCTTGACGAGAGCCGCACATGCGGCAACCGTACTGGCCGGATCGGGCACGTGCTCGAGCATTTCCATGCAGGTGACGACGTCGTAGCCGCAAGCTTCCTGGACGGCGAGTGCTTCGGCGGCGATCTTGCGGTAGTCAACCGTGCGCCCACTTTCGAGCAGATGCAAACGTGCCACGCTGAGCGCTTTGTCAGAGAGATCAATCCCGGTCACCGTCGCGCCTCTGTCGCACATGCCTTCGGAGAGCAGACCGCCGCCACAACCGACGTCAAGCACCCGCTTGCCGGCGAGTTGGCAGAGGCTGTCGATCCAGTCAAGGCGCAATGGGTTGATGTCGTGCAGCGGCTTGAAGTCGCTGCCGGGATCCCACCAGCGATGCGCAAGCTGGCTGAATTTCTCGAGTTCACTCTGGTCCGCATTGATCATGATGCCTGGCTATCCGTAAGATATTCTGGGGTATGGCTGCGCCTGCTTGCGCCACCCGAGCAGCGACGCCTGGTCATTCGGAGGCAGCAAAAAAAAGCCCTGCCGAGGCAGGGCTTTCGACAAAACCAGGTGATTACTTGGTGCCGATGAGTTCGATATCGACACGACGATCGGGTTGCAGGCACTCGATGACCTTCTTGCTCTTCGCGCCCGGGCATTGATCCGGCTTGGTCACCGGGTTCTTCTTGCCCTTGCCTTCGGTATACACGCGATTGGCCTCGACACCCTTGCTGACCAGATATGCCTTGACCGCAGCCGCACGCTTCTCGGACAGTTTCTGGTTGTAGGCGTCGGAACCGAAGCGGTCGGTATGACCCACGGCGATGATCACCTCCAGCTTGATTTCCTTCGACTTGGCGACCACTTCGTCAAGCTTCTGCTTGCCGGCCGGACGCAGCGTCGCCTTGTCGAAGTCGAACAGCGCGTCGGCAGCCACCGTGATCTTGTCAGCCGAAGGCTTGGCACTCGGTCCGGCAGCAGGCGCAGCCTTGGCGATTACCGCCGGCTCGCAAACTTCCTTCGGCAGCAGGTCCTTGTCGCACTTGCAACCCGCCGGGTCCTTGGCCGCCGCCGCCGGTGTCCAGAACCCCGTCCGCCAGCAAAGGCCAGCGCCGCTCATCGCGACTTCACCACGTTGGTCAATCACGTACACCCGATCCAGCGGCATCGAGGTCTGTGCCTGAGCCAGCGAGGCGCCGAAGCCGAGAGTAGCGGCGAGCACGGCCATTATGGAGTTTCTTGCAGTTCTGTTCATCTGGGTTTCCCTCGTTAGTTGAAGCCTGCGGAACTGCTCCGCATGGCCTGTTATGCCTCGTTGTTGACTGAACTCATCACGGACGAATTTTATTTTGCCACAAGAGGGCCAGTTTTATCAATCCGGTTGCGTTGCTTTCAACCAGTTGCCGGTTTTCAACGCGCATCCGTCCGCCCACCCAGACATCAGAAACATGCTCACGGCCTACCGAGTAGGTCAGGTGTGAAACGGGATCATAGCAGGGCGCGAGGGCGATGTCGTTGAGGTCGATCGCACACAGATCTGCGCACTTGCCAGGCACAATCGAACCGATATGCGCATCGAGACCGAGTGCCCGCGCGCCACCCAGCGTCGCCATCTGCAGCACCCGGTGGGCGTTGATGGCATCGGCGCGTCCGCCGTTCTCCTTGGCGAGAAGAGCAGCCAACCGCATTTCCTGAAGAAGATCGAGGCGATTGTTGCTGGCCGCGCCGTCAGTGCCCAGCCCGATGTTGACCCCTCTTGCCGACAATGCCGTGATCGGCGCGATACCGCTGGCCAGCTTGAGATTCGAGCTCGGGCAATGGGCAACGGAACAGCCATGCTGGGCCAGCAACTCGATTTCATTGGCATCCAGGTGAACCGCGTGCACCGCGATCAGTGCCGGGCTGAGCAGACCCAAGCGGCGAATACGTTCAATCGGGCGCATACCGAAGCGCTTCAGGCTGTCGTCGATTTCCTGGACAGTCTCATGCAGGTGGAGATGGATCGGCAACTCGAGCTGTTCGGCCAAGGTCAGCACCCTGGCAAAACTGCGCTCGCCGACCGTGTACGGCGCATGCGGTGCCAGACAGAACGACAGCAGCGACTGATCCAGCAACTGATCACGGACCGCCAGGCCCTTGGCCAGGTAGTCCTCCGCATCGGCCGCATAGTTGCTCGGGAAGTCTACCGTGATCAACCCGATCGCCGCACGCATTCCAGAAGCAAGAGCCGCTTCGGCCGCGGCCTGGGGAAAGAAATACATGTCGTTGAAACAGGTGATACCGCCACGCAACATCTCTGCGCAGGCCAGCAAGGTGCCGTCATGGACGAACTGTGGCGAAACATGCTGCGCCTCGGTGGGCCAGACGTGCCTCTGCAGCCACTCCATCAGTGGCAGGTCGTCTGCCAGACCGCGCAACAAGGTCATCGCGGCGTGGGTGTGCAAGTTGACCAGCCCCGGAATCAGTACGTGCTGGTCGAGCCGCTTACGGTTGCGCGGCGCAAAACAGCCAGCGACCTCAGTCTGTGGGAGGAGGTCAATGATGCGGCCACCATCTACCGCAACGGCATGGTTCTCGAGAACCACATCCGGCGGGTCGACGGGGACGATCCAGCGTGCCTCGATCAGCAGATCGACAGGGCGCACGCTCTCAATCATTGGACAAACCTCTCGCCAGACCTAAAAAAAACCCCGCAGAAGCGGGGTTTTCTTGCACGCGGTACCTTGATTACTTGGTGCCGATGAGTTCGATATCGACACGACGATCGGGTTGCAGGCACTCGATGACCTTCTTGCTCTTCGCGCCCGGGCATTGATCCGGCTTGGTCACCGGGTTCTTCTTGCCCTTGCCTTCGGTATACACGCGATTGGCCTCGACACCCTTGCTGACCAGATATGCCTTGACCGCAGCCGCACGCTTCTCGGACAGTTTCTGGTTGTAGGCGTCGGAACCGAAGCGGTCGGTATGACCCACGGCGATGATCACCTCCAGCTTGATTTCCTTCGACTTGGCGACCACTTCGTCAAGCTTCTGCTTGCCGGCCGGACGCAGCGTCGCCTTGTCGAAGTCGAACAGCGCGTCGGCAGCCACCGTGATCTTGTCAGCCGAAGGCTTGGCACTCGGTCCGGCAGCAGGCGCAGCCTTGGCGATTACCGCCGGCTCGCAAACTTCCTTCGGCAGCAGGTCCTTGTCGCACTTGCAACCCGCCGGGTCCTTGGCCGCCGCCGCCGGTGTCCAGAACCCCGTCCGCCAGCAAAGGCCAGCGCCGCTCATCGCGACTTCACCACGTTGGTCAATCACGTAAACGCGATCAAGGGCGGTCTGGGCTTGTGCAGCGCCAGCCGCGGCAAAGAGGCCGATAGAGGCCAGCAGGGTAGTAATGATTTTCGATTTCAAGATGTTCCTCCTCGATTAATCTCTGTTAGGTCCGAATGCGTGAAACGCGATGCGATTTTTGCGCAGTCAGGAGATTTAAGCATACAAACTTGATTTGCTTCAAGCATTGGCCTGGCATTGTGTTGCATTTTCACAACAAATCACGATCGACGGCGTGAGCGTTACGCTGTCATCTCCTGACACGCACTGCCCGCATTTCAACCAGGCTGTGCCGAGCAATGGGCACGTTCCCAGGTGGAGCATGCGACGATCGCGATCGTCAGTGGCGCTTGTTGCTGCGGCGGACGAGAAGAGACCGAGGAGAAAAAAATGTCATCAATGAGCCTGGGGGCTATCGTATCGATGCTGGACGATGCACAGCAAGTGGTCGTCTTCTCGGGTGCAGGGCTTTCCGCCGACAGTGGCTTCCGAGCTTCCGCGACGGCGCAACCGGTCTCTGGAAACACGTACGCGAGGTCTACGGCACGATGCGATTCGCAGTGGTGCTTCGCAGTCCTTTGACGCGCTCTGCGGAGAGCTTGAAGTACGCCCGCTGCAAACGGGTAGGCGGGACGATAGCGCCGCTGATCGGCACCACCGATCGGCTATAATGCGCCGTTTAGCTGCCGCGCCTGGAACCGGCGTACGCAGACCCCCCATACCCGCAGTCGAGTCGCGAGCCGCATTCCTTGTCATTACCGCTTCCCCGATCGCCGTTGCCCGAAATCGGCGAAAGGCTTCAGTTCCCCTCGTTTGCGGGCTCGGCCGACGCGCTGCTGATCGCACATGCCGCGCCGGAAGCCCGGGATGGCGCCAAGCCGCGCATGCTCGCCGTGCTCACGGCCCATGCCGGCGATGCTCACCGTCTGCTGCAGGAAATTCCCTGGTTCGCCGCCAATCTGCGGGTACGCCTGCTTCCGGACTGGGAAACGCTACCCTATGACAGCTTTTCGCCGCACCACGATCTGGTTTCAGAGCGCCTGGCAACGCTCTACACGGTCATGCGCGGCGAGTGCGACGTGCTGCTGGTACCCGCAGGCACGGCGGCTTACCGTCTCTCGCCGCCGACCCACCTTGCGGCCTATACCTTCTTTCTGAAGCAAGGCGAAAAGCTCGATGCCGGGCAGTTTCGTGCCCAGATGACACTGGCCGGCTATGCGCATGTGGCCCAGGTCGTTGCGCCTGGCGAGTACTCGGTTCGCGGCGGTCTCGTCGATCTTTTCCCTATGGGCTCGCCACTCCCCTACCGCCTTGATCTCTTCGACAATGAGATCGAAAGTATCAAGACCTTTGACGTCGACAGTCAGCGCACGCTCTACCCGGTGCCTGAGGTCCGCCTGCTGCCAGCACGCGAGTTCCCGATCGACGAACCGGGCCGCACACGCTTTCGGCAACGCTTCCGCGAACTATTCGAGGGTGACCCCGGCCGATCGGGAATCTACAAGGACGTGTCGAACGGCATTCCTTCCGCCGGCATAGAGTACTGGCTACCTCTCTTCTTCGAGGAAACCGCCACCCTTTTCGACTACCTGCCGAAAACCGCCGTGCTTTGCGTGCACGGCAACGTGCCCGAAGCAATTCGTGCGTTCTGGAACGAGGCGCAGTCCCGCTTCTCCATGCTCTCCGGTGACCGCAACCGGCCACTGCTGCCGCCAGGGGAGCTTTTCCTGGCCGAAGAACCTTTTTTCGTGGCCGCCAAGGCCTACGCCCGCCTGACCCTGACAGCCGGCGACGACGGTCCCGCGCGCAGCCTGCCGCCGCTGGCCATAGACCGTCGCGCGGATGACCCGCTGTCCCGTCTGAAGGAATTTATCGGCGGATTCGATGGGCGCGTGCTGCTGCTTGCCGAAACACCCGGCCGCCGCGAGACCCTGTCGGGACTGTTTTCGGAATACGGATTGGCCCCGCAAGCCAGCGCGAGCTTCGCGGAATTCATGGCCGCCGACTGCAGACTGTCGCTGGCCATTGCTCCGCTTCACAATGGCTTCCTGCTCGACCGGCTGGCGGTCATCACCGAAGCAGAACTCTACGCCGACAGTCCTTCAAGGCGCGCGCGCCACCTGGCGCAGCGCAAGACTTCGGTGGACAACTGGCTGCGTGACCTCACCGAACTGAAGGTGGGTTCGCCGGTGGTGCATGAACAACATGGCATCGGACGCTATCAGGGCCTGCTCCACCTTGACCTTGGCGAAGGCGAGATGGAGTTCCTCGAACTGCATTACGCCGGCGACGCCAAGCTCTATGTGCCGGTATCACAGCTGCATGTCATCTCGCGCTACTCGGGAGCCGATCCAGATACCGCCCCCTTGCACACCCTCGGTTCGCAGCAGTGGGAGAAGGCCAAGCGCCGTGCCGCACTGCAGGCGCGCGACACGGCCGCGGAACTTCTCGCCCTCTACGCCCTGCGGGCAGCACGGCAAGGCCACGCCTGCGAGTTCAAGGCACACGACTACGACGCCTTCGCCGACGGTTTCGGTTTTGAAGAGACACAGGATCAGGCAACCGCGATCGCCGCAGTCATTGAAGACATGAAATCGGGCCGACCGATGGACCGTCTGGTCTGCGGTGACGTCGGCTTCGGCAAGACCGAAGTCGCCCTGCGTGCCGCCTTCTGCGCGGTGGCTGGCGGCAGGCAGGTAGCGGTCCTGTGCCCGACCACCCTGCTCTGTGAGCAGCACTTCCAGACCTTCAGCGACCGCTTCGCCGACTGGCCGGTCAGAATCGCCGAACTGTCGCGTTTCAAGACCTCCAGGGAAGTCGGCCAGGCGCTCCAGGAACTGGCCGACGGCAGGCTGGACATCGTCATCGGGACGCACAAGCTCTTGCAGAGCGACGTGCGCTTCTGCCGCCTCGGCCTGGTGATCATCGACGAGGAGCATCGTTTTGGCGTCCGCCAGAAGGACGCACTCAAGGCGCTGCGCGCCGAGGTCGACGTGCTGACGCTGACCGCAACGCCGATTCCGCGCACCCTCGCGATGTCACTCGAAGGCATGCGCGACTTCTCGGTGATCGCCACCGCCCCACAAAAGCGACTGGCGATCAAGACGTTCGTCAGCCGCTTCTCCGACGGCATCATTCGGGAAGCGCTGTTGCGCGAGTTCAAACGCGGTGGCCAGGTCTACTTCCTGCATAACGAAGTGGACACCATCGACAACATGCGCGACAAGCTCGGCAAACTGCTGCCCGAAGCACGCATCGTCGTCGGCCACGGCCAGATGAAAGAGCGCGACCTGGAGCGCGTGATGCGCGACTTCACGCAACAACGCGTCAACCTGCTGTTATGCACGACGATCATCGAAACCGGCATCGACAACCCGCACGCCAACACCATCGTCATCAATCGTGCAGAGAAATTCGGTCTGGCGCAGTTGCATCAGCTCCGCGGCCGGGTCGGACGCTCTCACCACCAAGCCTACGCCTACCTGCTGACACACGACGATGCTGCGCTCAACAAACAGGCCAGGCAGCGCCTCGAGGCCATCCAGATGATGGACGAACTCGGTGCCGGTTTCTACCTCGCCATGCATGACCTCGAAATCCGTGGTGCCGGCGAAGTGCTGGGCGCCAACCAGTCTGGTGAAATGCAGGAAGTCGGCTTCAATCTCTTCACCGAGATGCTCAATCGTGCCGTCGCGGCGCTCAAACAAGGCAAGGAGCCGGACCTCACGCAGCCACTGGCCATCGCCACCGAGATCAAACTGCACACCCCCGCCTTGCTCCCCGACGACTATGCACCGGACGTCCATGAACGGTTGACGCTCTACAAACGACTGGCCGACTGCCAGGAGAGCGAAGCCCTGGAAAAGCTGCAGGAAGAATTGGTCGATCGCTTCGGCGAGTTGCCGCAGCAGGCACGGGCACTGCTCGACAGCCACCGCCTGCGGCTGCTCTGCAAGCCGCTGGGAATCAGCAAGCTCGACGCCGCAGTGGAGCAGGTCGTCGTGCAGTTCGAGCCTGACCCGCCGATCGACGCCATGCGCATCATCAACCTGATTCAGAAGAACCGTAACTACCGGCTGGCAGGACAGGACAAGCTGATCCTCAGACGCCACTGCGCAACGCTCGCCGAACGCGTTGCTGCGGTAAAGGATATTATTCATCAACTGAGCAAATGAACCTGCGGACGCCATGACTACCCACGACATCGACAACATCAACGTTAGCGCCTTCGACCCCATGCCTTCGCCGGAGGAAATCCATGCCCGTTTACCGCTTACGGCAAGTGCCGCCAGCCTGGTGATGCACGGGCGAGAAATCTTGCGCAACATTCTCGACCGCCGCGACCCGCGGCTGTTTGTCGTCGTCGGTCCGTGCTCGATCCATGATCCGGTGGCCGGGCTCGACTATGCGCAGCGTCTCAAGGCGCTTGCCGACGCGGTCGGCGAGACGCTCTATCTGGTGATGCGCGTGTATTTCGAAAAGCCGCGCACGACGACCGGTTGGAAAGGTTATATCAATGACCCGGATATGGACGACTCCTTCCGCGTCGATCAGGGCATGCACAAGGCACGCGAGTTTCTGTTGCAACTCGCAGAACTTGGCATGCCCACAGGCACCGAAGCACTCGACCCGATCGCCCCGCAATACCTCGGCGATTTGATGTCCTGGACGGCAATCGGCGCCCGCACAACCGAGTCACAGACGCACCGCGAGATCTCTTCTGGGCTGTCCACACCGGTCGGCTTCAAGAACGGCACCAACGGCGATGTCGGTATCGCCGTCAACGCCATCCTCTCGGCCTCGCGCCCACACAGCTTCCTGGGCATCAACGGCCAAGGGCGCACGTCGATCGTGCGCACGCGCGGCAACCGCTACGGTCACCTCGTCCTGCGTGGCGGCGACGGCCGACCAAACTATGACACGGTCAGCGTGCAGATGGCCGAGCAGGCGCTGCGCAAAGCGGGTTTGCCGAGCAACATCGTCGCCGACTGCTCGCATGCCAACAGTTACAAGAAACATGACCTGCAACCGCTGGTCATGGCCGACGCGGTCAATCAGGTCCGCCTCGGGAACAAATCGCTGGTCGGAATGATGATTGAATCAAATATCGTGGCCGGCAACCAGGCGATTCCGGACGATCTCTCGCAACTCAAGTATGGCTGTTCAGTGACTGACGCCTGTGTCGACTGGGAAACCACCGAAAAGATGATCCGCGACGCCGCAGCCCTGCTGCGGACGGTCCTGCCCGAACGCATCGGCTGACGCCGTCCAGCCTGCAGACCGGCTTCGCCCGGTCCGCAGGAATGCTTGCGCCTCTCGACGCCTAGCGCGGAGAAGCCGCGTACTTCCCGCCGGACTGGCTCCTCGATACATTTGCCTGCTCGAAAGCCTCGACCGCTTTCTTGACCGAGACAAAGAAGTCGTGCCCGCCGATTTCCTCCGAGAGCCCGACCTTGGCGAGCTCTTCGAGGAACGGCCGCGGGGCATCGGCAATCTTGACGTCAATTCCCTCCTCGGCGAGTTCGCGATGCAACTCCGCAAAGCGCTGCGCGGCGGTGACATCCATGTCGTGAATCGCCTGCGCATCGATGATCAGCCAGCGGATGGGTGAATCCGCTTCGTCCACCAGCGTCCGAATGCGTGTCACGACGTGCCGTGCGTTGGCAAAGTTCAGCGGCGCGTAGAGTCGGTAGATCAACAGGCCGGGAACACTTTCCGCCGCTTCGTCATCGCGACAGTCGTGGAAGCGCCCATCGCTGACACGGCGGCGAAGCACCGCATCGCCAGGGCGGGAGACTTCGACGAGAACCGAGATCAGCGACAACAGCAGACCGAGGATGATCCCCGGCACGACCCCGGCGATCAGTATAGCCATGGTCACGCCCATGGCGATGCCGAACTCGACGCGATCGACCTTGTACAGACCGCCCAGCGACGCCACCTCGAGCATGCCGATCGCGGTCACGATAAGTATTGCGCCCAACGCCACTTTCGGCAACAGGGCGATCAAGCCGGTGAGAAAAAACAGAAACAGCAGCAGACCCAGCGCCACCACCAATTGCGCCACCTGTGACTTGCCGCCCGCCGAATCGACGATCGAGGTGCGCGACTGACTGGCGGAAACCGGAAAACCCTGCCAGACGCCCGCGAGGATATTCGCCGAGCCCAGTGCGACCAGTTCCCGATTCGGGTGGACCTCGTAACCGTTCTTTTCGGCAAAGGTCTGGGCCAGAAGAATGCCGTCCGAGAAGGCGAGAAAGGCGATCGCCACCGCTGCCGGCGCGAGCGCGGAAATGTCGGCCCAGCGGACTTCCGGGATCGTCGGGTGCGGTACGCCGGAGGGCACCTGACCCACCAGTGCCACGCCGTAGCTGCCCAGGTCGAGCACGAAACTCGCGGCAATCGCGACCGCACACACCGCGAGCGCGCCCGGCACGCGTGGCATCCAGCGCGCCAGTCCGACCAACAGGCCAACCAGCAGGACACCGAAGGCAAAGGTCGGCAGGTGCGTCTCGGGCAGCCTCTCGATCACGACATAAACCAGTTCGAAGAATTCCTCGCCCTCGGTCTTGATGCGAAACATCTTGCCAAGTTGGGTGGCGATCAGGACCAACGAAGCCCCGTTCAGATAGCCGATCAACACCGGTCGCGACAGCAGATCGGCGATGATGCCCAGTTTCAGGCGCGCAGCAAGCAACAGCACACCGCCTGAGAGGATGCTCAGCACCGCTGCCAGTACGACGATGCGCGACGGATCACCGAGCGCCAGAGGCAAAATCGCCGAACCTGCCAGCAGGCCAATGGCCGCGTCCGGCCCGGCAATGACGTGCCGCGAACTGGAAAACAGCGCGTAGCCGACGGCCGCGGCCAGCGCAGCGTAGAGTCCGGTAATCGGTGGCAAGTGAACCAGTTCAGCGTAGGCAATCACTGACGGAATCGACACGATACACGCTGAAAGCCCGGCGATCGCGTCCTTGCTCAGCCAGGCCAGGCGATACTCTTTCAGCGTGGTGATCAACGGCAAACCGGACTGCAGGTACTTGAGCAATACGGCAGTTTTCATGTGAGTGGCTCCAGGCACAAAGACATAGATCGGCAATATACCTTGATCTACCGGAAATCCAGCAACAGAACAGCCGCTTTGGCAAAACTCGCGGGATTCAGACAGCTTTATGCCGCCACAATTCTTGGGCCTGAGCGACGATGTCGCCTTAGCCTGATCCTGCGCGGGTACTGGAACGGTGGGGACGAAGTGGTCTGCCCGCACTGCGGCAGAGCGCACCGACAGACTTCCGCCCAGTCCGAAAGATTCGGTGCTCTGCACGCTGGGCGGAAGATTTTTCGGCCACGTCCGGAACGACTTTCGCTTTTCACACACTACCGCTGCGCCTGCACCCGGCGGCGGTCATCCTGTTTGCCAACGCCGTGCCGGGCAGGATTCACGTCGATGGCGCGTATGTCGGCGGCAAATCGCGATCGGAGAACAAGTGCATTCTGGCCCGGCCGGCAGTCGGCCGCAGAGGGGATCTGCTCGATTATTGCTGCTACTATTGCGCTTCTTCATAGACTTTGGGCTAATCATCCATGCGCCACGGTAGGCATTCAATTCATCGTACCGCCGGATACGTGACCCGTACCTCCGGTAGTGTGCTGACCTTTACCCACACTTGACTCCGTCGATAGTCAGGGCGACTGCGAGGGGGGGAGATAGCCGTGAGGGAAGGAGCGCCAGCTCTGTGGACGATCGGAGCGAGTGAAGATGACGTACATCTGCACG
>Ga0208938_1000081_pt1 | contig 96898 bp, 82 predicted proteins | sample AD_UKC125_MetaG_FD_184434 | JGI IMG/M metagenome (GOLD analysis project Ga0208938, IMG submission 184434) | Active sludge microbial communities of municipal wastewater-treating anaerobic digesters from USA - AD_UKC125_MetaG (SPAdes) (version 2) | ecosystem: Engineered > Bioreactor > Anaerobic >... | reverse complement strand
TATAAAAAATAATCCTACTGTAAAGTGAAAATATTTTTTCAAATTGCGGTAGGGTTAAAAATTTTTTCACCTATTTTAATGTGATAAAATAAGGGTAGATTTACCTAAATTAAAATGAAAATCTACATCTGAATATGCAGAAAAGTCAAAATAAATATGTAAAGTATATGCTATAATTACATCCATGCACCCAACATACTGGACTCTTGGCTTTGATACATTATTTGAGCCAATTCCCCCATCAGGTTGGATATGAGAACTTTTTTTGCAAGACCGACAATAAAACGTCTTGAACCGGATGAGAAACGCTCAAGAGTATGTTCTCTGGTTTTCAGTTTAGCCGCTACATCGACGTAACGCACAATTGGACCGGCTATTAGTTGAGGAAATAGCATCACATAGGTTGCAAAATCCAAAGGATTTTTTTGTACTTTAGTTTTACCCCAATATAAATCAATTGAATAGGATAATGTTTGAAATGTATAAAAACTAATTCCAATAGGAAGAGCAAGTCTTAATAATGGAATATTTATATGAGTGAATCTATTAACATTATATAAGAAAAAATCCGCATACTTAAAAAATCCTAGAATTCCTAACCCTACAACCAGTGAAAGAATTAAAAATAACTTGGATTTAAATTTTCCTCTATATTTATCAATTTTAAGCCCAAAGAACCATAAAATAAAAATTTCTGCTACCATAAGCAGAAGGTATATTGGTTCTCCCCATCCATAAAACACAATGCTTGCCACAAGTAAAGTAATATTTCGTAATTTTGGAGAACCATTTGGCATGGGTGTAATAAAATATAGTACTACCACTATAGGAAGGAAATAGTACAGGAATGTAATTGATGAAAATACCAACACTTCACCCCTCTTGCATATAATTTAGACTGATTATACCATGGGGTTTAATTTTTGTAAAGTAAGCTCCATATAGTATATATAACAACAGACAAGGATCAGCCCAGAGTACGAGGAATGCTTTTTTATAAGGCTGATGAATAAGGTATTATATTTGTTGTATTCAGACTTAAAAACGGAATTGCCGTAAAATGGACCATGGAAGATAATTTTGCTCCAAAAAAGGAAATTCAGCTTTAAAAAAAGATTTTCTTAAAAAGCTCTAGGTCATCGTCCTTAAAGCTTTTTTAAATAAAAATAAAATGCAAATAATATTATACTATAATTTCGACTGAGATATAAATTCTTTAATACTTTTCTTTTTCAAAACTACATTTTTAAAAAGCAAAACCACAACAGGACCTGCTATCAAGCCAATATATCCAAATACCAAAAAACCAATATACAAAGACATTAAAGCAACCAACGGATGTAAACCTATCTCCTTTGAAAGAATTTTAGGTTCAATTAACTGCCTGACAGTTAAAGCTATGCCGTATAACACCAGTATAGCAACGGATCTTTTTAAATTCCCGGCAAAAAATTCATATATTGCCCAGGGAATCATTACACTGCCGGGACCTAAAACCGGCAGTACATCTAATAGCGACAGGATTAATGCCAATAAAATAAAGTGTTTTATTCCCATTATATAAAACCCGGTAAAAAGCTGCAGAAAAGTTATTGCCGCCATAATTATCTGGGCTCTTACATATCCCCAAAGTGTCATGAATATATCTTTTTTAATTCTCAATAAAACATCTATCCAGTTTTCAGGAAGATTTTCCCTTACAAAATTTAATATACCGGTTCTGTCACTTGAAAAAAAATATGTAGATAAAATTGTCGCTGATAAAAATATAAAGACCTGTGGCAGGAGAACAGCAATGCTTAAAATATTTTTTGCTACAGAATTTAGAAATAGCATGAAAGCTTGTATAAAATTTTTAAACATGTTTTCTATGGATATACTTATTTCTTCCGGAAGGGTGGTGTAAAATTTTAAAAACTTCCCGGCAAATTCATTTATATTCCTGTATAAAGTATTTGCATACTCCGGCAACATTTGAGAAAGGCTCACCGCTTCTTTATAAAGTCTTATTGTAAGTAAAACCAAAACCGCCCCTATTACCGTAACAACAGAAAAAACCGTTATAATTGCAGCTGCCTTTCTGGATATTTTGGCTTTTTTCATTAAAAATCTTATTACCGGCTCAATGGAAGTTGATATAACAAAGGCTATAATAAACGGCGCTAAATAAATTGAAATTTTAAAAAATAAAAAAGTACCCGGCACCGCCACTAAAAAAAATAAAGCAGTTGTAAAAGCAAATTTTATATTTTTGGTAATTTGCATAAAATTGCACCTTTTTTAAAATTGTGCCCTTTGCTTCCCTGAAAATGCAACAAAGCAGTAAAGCATCTATACCTCTATATATGCATGGGAAGGAAAATTTATCACTAATCCTTTATTTCAACAATTGTAACACCTGACTCCCCTTCCCCGTATTTTCCAAGCCTGAAGGATTTTATACGGGGGTTGGATTTTAAGTACTTTTGTATACCGCTTCTTAAAACCCCGGTCCCTTTACCATGTATTATTGATACTTCCTTTAGACCTGCAATAATTGCATCATCCAAATATTTATCAACTTTATCCAAAGCTTCATCTAAGGTTAAACCTCTTATATCTATTTCCGTAGAAATATTTTTAGCCTTTGATGTACCTATTTCACCTAGCCCTGATTTTTCTATAACATCCTTTTGTTCATCTATAAGCTCTAAAGTTGATATATGAACATTTACCTTCATTATCCCCGCCTGTACCAACACTTCCCCTTCCTTGTCAGGAGGTGCAATTACAGTTGCCTTTTGGTTAAGGTCAGCAATTAAAACTGTATCGCCGGGTTTTAAATTTTTAGGAACCTTATATGATTTATTTCTTTTTATTAATTCACTTGAAAGCTTCCCTTCTATGTCATCAATTTTATTTTTAAGCTTCAGTCTCATTTCTTCTGCCTTTTTTTGCCTTAATTCAATCTGACTTTCCTTCTGGAGTTTCTTTATCTCAGAAATTATTTCTTCTGATTCCCTCTTAGCTTCAAGAAGAATCTTTCTTGCTTCTTCTCGGGCCTCCTTTATTAACCTATCCCTGCTTTTATTCAGCTTTTCTTTTTTTTCTTCAATTTCCCTTTTTAGTTTTTCTGCTTCAAGCCTGTACCTTTCCGCCATCTGTTTTTCGCTTTCCGTCTGGCTTAAATTTTTCTCAATGGACTGGAGCATATCTTCAAATTTAATATCTTCCCTTGTTAAAAATTCCTTTGCCCTTTCAATAACATCTTCCCTAAGACCTAATCTTTTAGATATGGCAAATGCATTACTCTTTCCGGGCACTCCTATAAGCAGCTTGTATGTAGGCTGCAGTGTTTCAACATTAAATTCACAACAGGCATTTTCCACATGCTTTGTAGTTAAAGCATATACTTTAAGCTGGCTGTAGTGGGTGGTGGCAACTGTAACAGCACCCCTTTGTCTTACATTTTCAAGTATTGATATTGCTAAGGCCGCCCCTTCTGTAGGATCAGTCCCTGCACCTAATTCGTCAAACAAAACAAGTGTATTGTCATCTACATTATTTAGTATATTTACAATGTTTTTCATATGGGATGAGAAAGTACTGAGACTTTGCTCAATGCTCTGTTCATCTCCAATATCTGCATAAACTTTATTAAAAACATTAAGGCTGGTTCCCTCATTTGCCGGAACATGAAGCCCTGCCTGCATCATAAGGGTAAAAAGTCCCACCGTCTTTAATGTAACGGTTTTTCCTCCTGTATTAGGTCCCGTTATAACTAAGGTATCAAAATCCTCCCCAATCCAAAAATCTATAGGCACCACGGTTTTAACATCTAGAAGGGGATGGCGTCCCTTTTTTATGACAATTTTACCCTCACTATTAATTTTAGGGCATGTGCATTTATAATTTAAACTAAGTTTTGACTTTGCAAAAATAAAGTCCAGCTTTGCCAAAAGAGAGACATTGGATTTTAACTCTTCTCCCATTCCCGCCACTTCTTCTGTTATTTCCTTTAGTATTCTTTCAATTTCAGCCTGTTCTTTGATTTTAAGTTCTTTTATCTTATTATTTGCCTCAACAACCGCCATCGGCTCTATAAAAATGGTAGCACCGCTGGCAGAAGAGTCATGCACAAGACCCGGGATTTCCCCCCTGTACTCCTGCTTTACAGGAATAACATATCTGTCCCCCCTCATTGTAACAATTGATTCCTGCATATATTTTTGATATTTAGGGGATTTTATAATATCGTTTAATTTGTCCTTTATAGACTCCTGGGCATTTCTTATCTGTCTTCTTATATTGTTTAATGTGCTGCTTGCCGTATCTGCAATTTCTTCCTCACTAATAATTGAGTTGCTTATTCTTTCCTCTAAGGGCCTGTTTGTCTCTAAAAGACTTATAAGCTCCTTTACTACGTTGTCTTGTTCTGCTTCAATCCTGTCTTTTGAAGCATAATTTTTCATGTTTCTCACAGCCCGGAGGACACCGGATATTTTTAACAGCTCTCCCGGGGTTAACATAGAACCTAACTCTGCCCTTTTTATGCTGTCCCTTATATCATAAATTCCGCCTAAAGGAGGCTCTCCTCTCCTAAAAATAAAACTTACCCCGTCAGATGTCTCCTTTAAAAGTTCTTTTACCCTGTTAAAATCCGTATCAGGCATTAAATCTTTTGCCAAGGCTTTCCCAAGGCTGGATGTAGCCAAATCCACCAATTTATTTATTATTTTATCAAACTCAAGTATTTTAATGGTTTTCTCATTCATAACAGTACCTCTTTCACTGATGCATTTTTTAAAAAAGTTTTATAGTACTATTCTTCTTTAGATTCTTCTTTAGATTCTTCTTCAGGCTCTTCAATTTCTTCTTCATGTCCTAGAACCATATTTATCAATTTTTCCGTATCCTCTGCTATTATCTCCGTATGGCTAAAACTATAAGCATCTTCATTATTATTTAATACATTGTCCCATATCTTTTTAATGGCATCATTTAAACAAACCTTTACAGGTCCCCAAAGTGGTATTGCAGGATATGCCCTTCCATACTCTAACTGCTCTTTAAAAACCCCCCGCATTGGATGGTCTTTTATAAACGGGTTTTCACATGCCTTTTTTAAAGCCGGCAATTTTCCTGTCACTTTAGCATAATCAATCTGGGCATCTTCACTTGCTAAAAATTTTATAAGTTCTTTTGCATCATCTAAATTTTCTGATGATTTGGACACAGCCAAAAAGCTTCCCCCTAAAAATGATACCCTGCCTTCAGGACCTGCCGGAACCATGGCAACACCTATATTATCAGTTAAAGAATCTTCTTCTGTCTCCTCCTCATCACTTTCTTTTTCCACAAGACTTTCTAACTTATTTACTGCAGATAATGCTAAAAATGCAGTAGCGTATTTCCCTTCAATAAACATATCTTCCACTTCTTCGTATGTTTTTTCCAATGACTCCCTGTCAATTAACCCTTCTAATGCAAGTTCACTGTAAAATTTTATCCCTTCCAGTACCTTTGGACTGTTAAATGCTGATTTAGTTCCGTCGGGATTTAAAAAATTCCCGCCGGCACTGTAAATCCACCATGAAAAGTCGTCTACAGGATTTAAATCCTTTCCTCCAAAGGCGCCTAATGCAGCTATTTCTTCATCCCCTATTTCCAGCTTATTAAGTTTTTTTAATGATTCTTTAAAAGTATTCCAAGTGGAAAAATCCCTTGAAGCATCTACTTCTGCCATCTCACAAGCATCTTTCCTGTAAAAAAGTACTTTTGTATCTAAAAACCATGGTACCGCTGTTATTTTTTCTTCCCCTTTTATATTTGTTACATCTAAAGACGCCTTTACAAAATCACCTGTATTAATTACCCCGGACACATCAGCTAAAACATCTAAAGATGATATAGCTGCCACCCATTCCATATCCAGCTGTACAACATCAGGCATTTTGTCATTTTTAGCAGCATCGGTTATTCTTAAAAGTGCCTGGTTCCACTCTATTACCGTGGTGTTAACTTTAATATGAGGATTTTTGCGTAAAAAAGGTTTTATTAAATTCATAAAATCCTTCTGTGAATTTTTACTGTTTTTCATAATCCAGACTTCAAGACTTGCATCTTTTTCTATTTCTAAAGAATCCTCTTCATCATTCTCATTATTTTCATTAACAATATCACTGCTGCATGCAGTAAAATTAAAAATTAATAATATAGATATTAAAAATAGAACTATCCTTTTTAGCATTGACTATAAGCCCCCTTCATCGAAAAATAATACGTCCAATAAATAATATTATATACTTTATCTTAAAAAAACAACAGAGGTTATTTATTTTCTGTACATAAAATGCAAACAGACTGTACAGCCTTATATGGCTATACAGTCTGCCTGCACAAATCATGTTACTTAAAAATCAAATCTGTCCCGTTATCTCCCCTATATAAAACTGTTGTCTACAAATATCCCTATGTTGATCTTCATGTGGCAATTCTCTTTTCATTTACCTTAATTATATCCTTTTACTTCTAAATTTAGAAGGGTTATTTTTTATCACCCTGCAAAACTTATCCATTATCGCTTTTATACTTTTTCTTTTCTAAAATACCCTTTGTTTGTACTTTTCTTACTGCTTCTTTGCTATTTTTAACCCCAAGTTTTTTCAATATGTTTCTTATCTGTGTTTTTATTGTGTTTTCTGTTTTTATAAGTTTTTCCTGTATTTCAGATCTGGTATAACCTTTTTCTAAAAGCTCAAATACTTCCTTTTCTGCACTTGTTAAATCTTTTAATTGCTCCTCTTTTTTTAATTTACTAAAATCAGCAATTAATAATTCATATGCTTTATAAGAGGATTTCTCATTATAAACTTCCCTTATTTCATCTGCTATAGTTTTATAATCGGTTTTTTTCACATATTTAACCGCACCTGCAGTAAATGAATCTATAATTAATTCTTTTTCCTCAAAAGATGTCAGCATGATAATTTTAGCATCTTTCTTAAGCTCTTTTATTTCTAAAGCCGCCTCTATCCCGTCATATTTATTGCTACTTAAACTAATATCCATCAATATTACATCAAAACTTAAATTATCCTTTATTAATTTTACTGCAGACTCCTTGCTGTCAGCAGTTCCAACCACCCTTATATCATCTTCTTTATTTAAAAGATTAGATATCGCAATAAGCCAGTTTTGCTCATCATCAACAGCAATCACCTTTATCACCACATCCCCTCCTTATCCTTTAATATGCTTATTCCCTTTTTGCAGGAAATGTAAGAAATACAGTTGTCCCAAGATTTTCTTTACTTTTTATAAAAATGTTACCGCCGTGTTTTTGCATAACATGTGCACAATAGGTAAGTCCTAATCCTAAATTATTTCTAAACTTTTTGGTGGTATAAAAGGGCTTGTAAATATAATTTAATTCGCTTTTACTTATCCCTTTGCCATTATCAGATATAGAAACGGTAATGGATTTTTTGTCCTTGAAGACATTAATACGGATTTTCCCTTTTTTATTAGTTTCAATAGATTCAACGGCATTTTTAATTATATTATAAATTACTTCTTTAGTGTGTATATCATCACAATAAATGAAAATATCATCTTCACAATTTGAATTTATGTCTACTTCAATGGAACTGCTAATTTCATTATTTACAATGAAAATAACCCCATCCAGCATTTCTTTTAAATTTTTATTTTTCATAACCAGCTTAAAATCTTCTGTTTTTTCCTTTATTCTATTTATAATTTCCAGCATACTTTGAGAAGTTTCTTCAATAATCCCGATTTCTTCAGGCACATTTTTATTTAATTTTTCATAATCACTTTTTAAATTGTGAAGACAGGTGGAAATAATTAAAACATTGTTTTTAAGTGCGTGATTAAGAATCATTGTCCCGGATGACATTACTTTTAATGAATAGTCCCTTTGAATTTTTTCAAGTTTAAGCCTTACATCCAATACTCCTGAACTTAATAAAAAATAAACAAAAAATGGCAACATAATAACAAAGAAAATCATATTAAACCTGAAATTTTCTACATACCCCACAAGCCTGGACAAATAAACAGAAAACATTTGAAAAAGCACCGGACTTGTAAAAAGCAAAACAACTGAATACCGCTTTCTTTCACCTGGACTTTTTTGTCTAATCATTCTTTTTACAATAATGAAGAACCCAATTAAAATATATGGTATGGCATATAAATTAATAATAATATAATTGTATTTCGGTTTTGGAAACAAATTCCCGTTGTTTATTGTATTTATCAGTGCAAAAACCGGGGGCAGAATAAATAAGTATTTTAGAATGCTTTTTATTTTGTTTTCCTTTATTACATATGTAAAGCTAAATCTTAAAAAAGCATACGGCAAAAACAAAATGTTAAGTAAAGTACAGCATACATATATCCAACCTGACACGGTCAGAACATTTTCATGTATATTTATGTGATTTTGAAAGTAAGGAATAAAGTTTTCAATAAGTGCTCTTCCAAAGGCTCCCGAACCACCTATAAAAGCAGTTATGGAAGCCCATCTCATTTCTTCATTTTTAGGGTCTTTCAATATTAAAAATATTAAAAATATTGAAAGCGTCCATAAAGATATAAATATTATAGTCATAATCACCCATCCCTTACAAATGCCAGGCTGTTTATTTTGTTCATCCACTTTTTTGTTCTTTTATTTACAATTATAGCATATTTAGAGTACATAAGAATTTTTTTATCATGTTTTGAATCTGCAATTGAAATAATTTCATCTTTATTGAACATTTTTATATAATTTTCTTTAAAATTTTTTAAATGAGTTAAATCTACAAAGGCTCTGCCACCGGATTCAAATACCTCTAAGCATTTATATTTGACATTAAAATATTTTCCATATTCTTTTATCACCGGTTCTATAGAGGTGGATAACAAAATAACTTTTATTCCATTATCTTTTAAATAAAATATCAAATCATGAACATCCTGTATAAACCTGTTTTTAAGTATTTCATTAAAAAGCTCCCTTCCCCCCTTATTTAAATCATTAAGGGTGTATTTATTATAATTTTTATAAAAGGCTTTTTGAAATAATTCTCTATTAAAGAAATCCAGTAAAAGATATATTGGAACTTTTGTAAGGCAAAAAAATACAGCCCAGGGCTTGTATAAAGATTTTAGTCTCTTTTTTTGTAAAAATAAAAACAAATCCAATACATTTGACTTTGTTATTGTGTTGTCCACATCAACAATTGCATATTTTATTCCCTCTTTTGCAATCTTATCTACTATTTTACTATACTTATACATAGCATCCTCCAAAAAAATTGTATCTTTTTTGTGAATTCATTGCTATAAATGGTTTCTTATATTATGATATACAAATAAAAACCATTGCGCAATACGCCTTTTTATTGCACAATGGTTTTTAATCATTTATAAATTTATTTCCGTCTCTTTACCCATACCATTTTTAAACAAGTTATTATAAAACTAAGATATCTTTTAAAAGTTTAATAACACGTCCGGCAATTTTTTTTATTTGATAAAAAAAGACACTGCCATTTAATATATCAGTGCCTTTTTAAGTATATTTTTAATTAAAGTATTATGCAAATAAGGCCTCCGCTTCCCTCATTAATTATTTTTTGAAGGGTTTCCTGTAGTTTTAACTGTGCATCTTCCGGCATTCTGCCTAATTTATTTTGAAGCCCCTCGCTTACAAGCTCATGAAGGGATTTTCCAAAAATATTGGACTGCCATAATTTTTCCGGTTCTCCCTCAAATTCTTTCAATAGATAATTTACAAGTTCTTCAGACTGTTTTTCCGTACCTACCAAAGGTGCTATCTCAGTTTCAATATCAGCCCTTATCATATGAATAGACGGAGACAAACGCATATTCTTATTTACAAAATAGTTTACAGGAAATTTAATTCCTGTTTTGAGATATACATTTAGACATATATAATTATCAATTCCTGTATTATATACTTCAATTTTACTTAAAAATCTCTCTATCATTTTATCATTAAAATCTTGCTCAACATTAGTTTGTTGACTATACATTTTTTTTAGGTATTTTATTTGTTCTTCTTGGTTAAACTTAGCCATATTTAATTTTTCATATTGTGCTATTTGTTTTTCGTATTCAGCAATTTCATTATTGAATTCCTCATTTCTTTGTTTAAATTCATCATTAGTAATCATATCGTTTATACTTAAATCTAATAGTTTATTTTTACGTTTCTTTACTTGTTCGATTTTTTGCATTAATTCTTTTATATCTTTATCATAATTGTTTTCTTTTAGAATCTCTGTGTAAATATCTATTAACTTTTTGATATATTTGTCTTTATTTTCAAATACTTCTTTAAAAATTGATTTCATAATTGAATCTAATTCATTTTTATATAATGCAGCATTATTACAAGCTGCTTTTCCACCGTTTCTATAAACTTTACATTGCCATACTTCTCTATCTTCAATTGTTTTATATTTATATATGTTTCTCCAATATGTCGTATTGTGTTCCATACAAATTATTTTACCTGAATATGGAAATTTATTTTGGTATGAAGTTTTATCTTCACTTGACATTTTTTCACTTCTTTCTTTTAGTATTGCATTAGCTTTATTCCATATTTCTTCACTTACAATAGCAGGTACGTTTTCTTCATCTTTATAAATAATCCATTTATTAGAATCAAACCATTCTCTTTTTCTTGTAATATAATCTATCGTTGTTGATTTATTTCCAACATAGTAACCTTTATATTTAGGATTGGTTAGAATGTTTTTAATAGATGTAAAGTTAAAAGGATTTCCATTGTGGTTTTTATATCCCTTTTGCGTTAATATCTTTGATATTGTTCTAATACCATATCCTTCACAGTAAAGATTAAATATTTTTTTTACTATTTCTGCTTCTCTTTCGTTTATTATAAGTTTGCCATCTTGTTTGTCATATCCCCATATTTTACTATTACCTAGTACCCTACCTTTATCAACTGCACGTTTATGACCCCATTTAACTCTATCTGAAATCTTCCTGCTTTCTTCTTGTGCAATAGATGACATAATAGTTAATCTTAATTCACTATCTGGAAATAATGTGTTGATATTATCATTTTGAAAAAATACTCCTACTCCATATTTTAATAATTCTCTCGTATAAAACAAACTATCTAATGTATTCCTAGCAAAACGGCTTACTTCTTTAGTAATGATTAAATCAAACTTTTTTTGTCTTGCATCATCAATCATTCGTACAAAAGCATCTCTTTTATCTGCTGATGTTCCTGTGATTCCTTCGTCAATATAACCTTCAACATATTCCCAATTAGGATTTTTAGTTATAAAATCCTTAAAATAGTCAATTTGATTTTTGAGTGAATTTAATTGTTCTGTTGTAGAAGTGGAAACACGTGTATAAAAAGTTACTTTCAAGTTTAAATCATATATGGATTTACCTGACATTAGTTCGTTTCTAATAGTATATAACTCCATTTTAATCCTTCCTTTGTGTAATATGCGTTTGATATATATTATTATAGAAAATCAATTAATAAATGTAAAGAAAAAAGCTAAGATTTTTCAATCCTAGCTCTAGCTTTAGAATATAATTCATAATCAATTAAACCATATTTGTAAAATTGTTCATTGAGAATGTTTAATATATCTTTTTCCATTTCTTTTGTTATTTCAAATTTTTTCTTTGGTGTACTGCTATTAGTTTCCATAGCAACACCACCAATATATGAATTTTTATTATTAATATTCAAAGCAATCATAATACATAACCCCTTTTAGTTATTTTTATAAAAAAATTGCACATAATAAAAAGGGTATGTCGCACTAAACAACATACCCATACACTTGATGTTTGCTTTAGAAAATATTCTTTATTTGTATCCTAAAAGGTTCAGATATTATAGTTCCTGCGGTATTTTTAACCCATAACTTTACATATCCCAATGTACTTCCAGCTTTTACCACACAGGTATTAGCTGTCGGGTCTTGACTTTGTATTGTTGCTAGTGTTGTTGAAGATACCCCATCATCAGCAGTAAGCCAAAATTCGGATTGTTCACTAATTGGCAATCCATTATCTGTAAATGTCGCTGTATATGTTGCTGTATAGTTCTTCACTATTGATGTATTACCTGAAATAGTTACTGCATAATTATGCTCTGGTAATGCTGTAACTGTAATAGTAATAGTATCATATACATTCGGATTTTCTGCTAATGAAGCAGTAATAATACATTCTCCTGCTGATATAGCGGTAACTAATCCAGTATCATCAACCGTTGCAATAGAAGTATTATCGCAGTTAAAGATAATGGCTTTATCTGTAACTACTTCACCGTTTAGTTTTACAACTGCATTTAACTGTAAAGTGCTTCCTTCCTGAATACTTGATGTTTCTCCGTTTGTTATTTCTAAAGTATAAACATAATCTCCTGCGTTTGCTATTTCATTGACTAAATCATCGCTTGAAATAATTGCATCTAAATCACACCAAAGCATTAATAAACCGTTTTTTGTACGGTCAATTCCTGTAACCTTCCATGCTTGTTTCATTTTTATAAACCTTTGATTTAAAGCAATATTTGTACTATCCGCATTATCCTGTATAGTAACAACTATTTTTCCAGCAGGTATACTCAAATATTGATTAGTTTCTATATCGAAAATCCTTGAATCAACTATAGCAGGAAATTGTTTTATTGTGCCTTGAAAATTAAATTTTATGTTATAGTTGCATTTCTGGATGATACCTTTGTAGTAACTATATCTTTTATGTCCAATTTCACTTATGATAAGCCAATATTCGTTATCCCAATTAATCAAATCCCCTCGTTTAATTTCTTCTTTTGTTGCTATAGTCCGAATATCTGCTTGTCTATTTACTGGAAGGTTATTTATTAGTGCTTTTTTTGGCATTGTATCGTTATTGATATATATATCATCTCCTGCCATAGATAGCAGGTAAAGATAATCATTGTTCGGAAAATCGAATATATTCAAGGTATCAACTCCATTCATTAATTTTTGAATATTTGGACAAAGTAAAAAGCGTTACATAAAAATGCTTGAAATGCTTGATAATACTAAAGAAGAAGTATATTTTTAAGACGTTTTTAAACTCTATACTATAGGGAAGTAATATAAATATATTACCCCCCTATATCGTAAACCCTGAAACCCTTGATATAAGCGGATTTTATTTTTTAAAAAGCGTTACATTTATTCCTATGTTTCTGTACTCTTAATTTTGTTTTTTCCTTTTTAACTTTGTCCTTACATTTCGGGCAGTATTGCTCATTTTTTTTATCTGATGTGAATTGCTTATTGCATATTTTACATTGTTTATTATATAATCCGCTTGTTTCTTCTGCGTCTGGAAGCAGTTCTTTATATAGTTTTTTGTCCAAAGGTAAAACCGAATTAATAAAATACTTGCAAAGTACACTATACATACATCCCATTTGTGGACAATTTGTATCTAAAAGAATACATTGACCATCTATGTAATTGGCACACTCTTTTTTAATCAGTTCTTTTACTTTATTTGCTTGTTTTAAATTTGTTCTAATCTGCATATCATTTCCTCCTGTGTTTATTAGTTTTTAAAAGGAATTAATAAAAATAAAAAAGGTATCCACAAAAAGCGGATACCTAAAAAGGAGTGCAAAAATTTTGCTACTCCCTAAACATATATGTCCAACTTGCACCATCTGCTATATTTTCCCCTACATCATCACTAGGAAGTAATCTTATTTTTCGTTCAAGCTGTGCTATTCTGTTTTGTATGCTTTCGGCAAAGTCCATAATGGATATATCTTCATTTTTATAATTCTTCATTAGGTTTGGATTATTTGCTATTGCTTCCAACACGCTCAATACTGTTGAATATATTGCCCTTTTAGATGTGTTAGATGTAGGGTCATATTCTAAAGCAGGATTAGATATACCGTTTTCTTGTGCAAGTACGGTTAATTCGGCATCATTGAATGATATATCCTGTAATTCAAGTTTTATTCTATCAAGATAAGTCATAATAAAACCTCCTGTAATTGATTTTTGAGCATAAAAAAAAGTACCTTAATCAAAAGATCAAGTTGATCTCTTGATAGGTACTTTAAGTTTACAAATTAATCATTGTTTGAAGTTATTTCTTCAATCTTTTTGTTAATATCTTTTAATGCTGTAAGATAAGGATTAATCTTTTTATATACTTCACGGGAACTGATAATAATATATTCATTTATTAATATATCATTTACTTCTTCAAGTTGATGTTCGCCATAAAAATTTCTTTTTTTTGATTTTTTGTACTCTTGAATAATAGGATTAATTATACTTTCAATCTTTTTTGTCAACTCATCTTTAATCTCATTGTAAATTTCTAAATCAATTTTATTATTTCTACCTGGCATCCCTATATTGTTAAATAAAGAATTGTTTGTTATTAGTTCACATTTTTCAATTATATTCATATCCCACACCCCACATTTGTATTTTTTTTAATTATATCACATTTTCAAAAATTTTATAAGCGGTGAGAAAGTGGTTTGCTATTGCAAAAAAATTCAAAAAGGGGGTATCCACTTCCTACATAATCATTATTATGTAGGGAATAGTATATTTCCTTGTAATCCTTGCTATTACTGCATTTCACTACTGGAAATATTGAGATTATACAAAATTATAGTTTTGTGCAATTATATAATGCAGAAATGATGAGCATTAGAACCTTGTTAGTTCGTCTGTGCTTTGTTTTGTATAATTAGTTTGTAACAATTTTGTAATATTTCTGTAACAATTTTGTAACATAACAGGACGGGATTGAGTAAATTAATCCCTACTATTCCGATAGGAATTATATCAATACTTTCACGTTTCACCCAATCCCTTTTATTTTCGCATATTTCACATTATACTATTGAATATTTATACATTTTTATGAATATTTATACACAACATATAGTATTATTCGTTTCCTACATACACAACATATAGTATTATTCATTTTCTGCACTACTACCTATTGTATCGCTCTTTATTTTCTGCATTTCTGTTGCCACATCATATATGTATGGTGTTCTGCTTAGTGCTGTTTCAAGTGAAATCAGTCCATTTTGTTTGAGTGCTGTTATATTGCTAATCATCTCAGTTGCATTAAGTGGAATATCGTACTCAAACGTACAAGATATACTACCTGTTGTTTCTATACCTTTTAGTTGTAATAACTTTCTTATCCTATCCCATCTTTGAATAAATCCATCAAGTAAACTATCTTCATTTAACCTTGCTTTTACACTGGCTAAACTATACATCATTCTAATACTTGTTTCCGATAGATTACTTATTTCTACTGCGTTCATAGCTATTGCTGGTGTTTGACTTATGTTAAGTAACTGTGCCATTAGTATTTCGTATAACGCTTTAAAAGAAGCACTATCCATTTTGTTTTGAACTATTTGAAAATCTGCAGTGTCATCTATCTGTAAAATATATCCAACTGCGTTTGGATCTATTTTCCCTCTATCATTTTTTGTTGTAAGTCCAGTACCTTTTAAAACTGGTACGCCACTAATGAATCTATATAGTCCATCGTGATACTTGCTTATTAAATCTTCCAATGAATCAATTATGCTTATATAATCCTCTAAACTGCTTCTACCCTTACAAGAATCTAATTCGTTTATGGTTTTATATTGAATTGGCAATCCTGAAATATTTTTGTATCTTCCTGTAAGTTTCAATCCATCATCATCTATATATTGTGTTACTTCATTTTCTGTATACAATATATAGTATGATACTCCGTCAATAGTGTAAAATTCTATAAATGCAATCATATTCCCTGTTTCGTCAAATACAGGGTATGAATCTTCTGCTGGTATTATTCGGCTTGTGATATTTCCATTTTCTGAGATAAAAACGTACTCATATGTTTCACCATATTTGACAAGTTTATCTAAAATCTTGAAGTCAATACTATTATATCTTGCTTTTTCATATACTTCTTTAAATGCTTCTAGTGTTGTTTCATCCTCACTTGTTAGTGTTACAGGATTTTTTAATAGAAAAGATGTTTCAAAATTCAATAAAGTTTTTGCTAGCTGTAATACAATTTTTCTTGTCTTGTATGGTTTACCGTTGTATTGTTCATTAGGTCTATTTAATATAGCGTGTTTTCCTGAAAGATACTCTTTTAGGTCTAAAATATTTTGTATTCTCTCAATGTGCCATTGATTGGTAACTTCATCTTGAAACCATGCTGGCGAATTATCATAATACTTTTTTATATATTCTTTTAACGTCATAATTAAAACCCTCCTTGATTGTTTATACATAATACCTGCCTAATTTTAGACTCTGTATTGCCAAAGCGGTAGCCATTACTAGATCATCGAAGTTATTTTTACCTCTTACATTACCTAGTTTTCCATTTCTCTCCATATATATCTGCATTTCTTGTAATGTTTCCCTATCATTGATAAGTATAATTCCTTCTTCAAATGCTTCCTTGAAGTCCTGAATTAGCTTTGATTTTGAAACATTATCTGTATTCCAACCGATTTCCAATGTTTTCCTGCCTGTGGTTCTATCCCATTTTTTAGTTTTATTAAGGTTAAGGTATCCTATTTCACGCTTTAGCCTATTAATTAGATCCACTCCATAACTATTTCTTTCTGGCATAATACAAGCATAATTAAAGTAAGTACCTAATTCATTGACTATATGAGCAAATTTATATACTGGTATTCCACTTTTATAAAATACTGCAACCTGTTCCCCTGAAGAATCAAGTATACTCATAGCGGACAAGTCACCATCTTTTGAAAGTCCTGAAGCAACATCTATACCTGAAAAATACATTTCCTTAGGTTTAGGCAATTTGTAAATGAATAAACTTTTATTTAAGTAAGGGTAAAGTATTTCGGGAAGGTCTTTTATTTCGTTTGCTTTTAGTGGCTCTGGAATAAAAAGTAATCTATCACTAATTTGTTTCTGATCAAAAACGCTTTCCTGAGTTGATACAAAAGCCTCTTGCCATGTAGAAGGAAAATCCTGCCTGAATTGTTCAGGCGTCATATCTCTCAATCTCCATCTTCTCCATATTAATTGCACTTTATTTGCCCCCAATGCGTATAGTTTTTTCTCTGTTTCGTCCATTTCATCATCTGTAAGGTATTTTACTATGCCTTTTTTGTACCATTGTTTTGCAAGTTCATATTCAAATTTGTAATATCTTTTTGACCCTTCGCCTAACCAGTTGTAAAAAAATGCTTTGTATTTTGAATTGCCTGCTATAGCGTCTTTAAACAAATAATAAAAATAATTAAGTCCTTGTGCTGTACTCTCTATAATAATTTTTGCATTAGGACTTTTTACTAATGCACTTTCAATAGTCGATAGATTTTCCTGCACATAATCATCATACAATGCAAACTCTGATAAATGAATCATCATAAGAGAATATCCTCTACCAATGCCATCTGCACTCTGTTTGCTCGCTGTTTGTATTGATATTCTGGAATTATTTTCAAGAAATAATTCTTTTTCATTCGATTTTCTAAATCCAATCCTATATTTTTCTGGAATTGACTCATACATTAATTTTAGTTTCGTAAAAAGTGTATTGGTTGTACTTTCCATGTGTGCCAACATCATATAGTTACTATTAGGTATCTGAAAAGCATAGTAAAGCATTAAACCTAAAGATAAGGTACTAAATCCTATTTGCCTTGATTTTAATATAATGTTATATCTGCTCATGTTATCCAAAAAATTCTTTTGCTCTGGATTTACTGCAAATGGTACTATTTCACCGTTAGAATCTATCTTGACAAAGTTTTTTAACCACAAAGCAGGATTAGCATTTATTCTTCTTAGTTTTTCTTCTCTAGTTAGTTTTGGCACTGTATCACCTTCTTTTTTTTAAAAGGGTACTAACATTGTGAGTATCCTTTTGTTTATTTTTGTGTGAAATTAGTTTTAAAGGCATAATAAAAGCAGGCAATATAAAAACATTACCTGCCTAAAAAATCGCTCTAAAGCCCTGTAAAAGCGTTTAAATGCTATTCTAAAACAAGGTCATCATCTTCCTGTTCTTCTGTTTCTTGTTTATTTGATTTTTTATTTTTGACTGACTTTCTTATTTCATTTTGAAGTGTTAAAAATGTCTTAATTGCCTTATCATCCCCTTGCTTTGCTTTTTCTGAAACTGCATTATAAATTTCTACAAAATCTTTATTGGATCTTTCTAACAACAACAAATTCATTAACTCTGCATATTCTTCTGTATTTTCCCATTGTTTTAAATTCCCATATTTTTTCAAACTACCCTTGCAATATTTGTCAATAATATCTTGTTCCGTAAATTCGGAAAAATCTCTATTTGAATTGCTTAATCCATTCCTCCACATAAAGTAAGCATATTTTGGATAGTTAGTTGTATTTTTCCAATATTGTTTAAGTGCTTGATTCAACAATGATACTTGTCTTGCCATATCTATTCCTCCTTGTTTCATTAACAACTAGAAAGGTAATTCTACATCATCATACTCTTGTACTTCATAATATTCAGAATTAACTATATGATTAATCACATCAAATGTTAAAAATGTATCCAATGTTTTATTATAATTGTCTAATGTAAAAAATACATCTATTTTCTTTTCCCAACAATCAAGAGTTGCTTCTATTCCAAAATCATCACTAAAGGAATATATTAATTTTGCATATTTTTTAATGTCATTTGTATAAAATGTTTCTTTTTCAGAATATTTACAACCATAAAAATCAAAATACTTATTAACAAAGTATTGCAATATATCTTTGATATTATTATCTACACCCGAATACTTTATTTCATCTTCATAATAGCTATCTAAAACTAAAGGAATATTATCATTTTTTTCTTCTTTAGATACTAAAGAGTCATTATTTATACTATCAAGATATTTTTTAATTATATTATCATTCAAAAAATTATCAATACTTCCATTGGTTTCTATGTTACTAAGAGAAAAATGATAATCAATTAATTCTATCCAAGTTCCACTATCTATGTTGTAACTAAGAGAGAAATTATCAATTTTAGAATATATTTTTTCTTTATCAATCTTATCATGTGTTCTATTGTAAGTATCATTATACTTTTCAAAGTAATAATCAATTATAGAATCTTTCTGAATCACTAAAGAATAATTATTAATATTTTTCTCTTTAGTATCTAAAAGAGAATTACTTTCTTCTTTAGTGTCACTAATTAAATTATTATTTTTATTTATTTCTTTTATTATTTCTTTATTATTATTTATTTTATTATTATTATTATTTATTATTCGGTATTGATTTCGATATAATGGCATATCGATATCAATATACTGCATATCGTTTTCAATATACTGCATATTGTTTTCCATAGTATTGTTATCCATATTATTGATATCCATTTTATTGATATCCATTTTATTGATATCAATAAACTGATTAGATACGTCATTATATTGATTTCGATATACTGATATATTGTTATCAATAGTATTGTTATCAATAGTATTGTTTTCCATAGTATTGATATCCATTTTATTGATATCAATATACTGATTACGTCTTATATTTGCTTTTAATTTTTCTTTATTTTCTTTTCCTTGTTGTAGATATTTGCTTAATTCAGAATCTAAAACAGTTATATATCGCTTCTTAGGAAAGCCTGCAATAGTGCATTTTATCAAATTCAATTTTTCTAAATTCTTAATAGCATTTGTTTGTGCTGTTTGAGAAAGCCCTGTTGAAATTCTAAGATCATCGTAAGTACAATACATATATCCATTATTTAGCATATTTTCTTTTTCATAGTAATTATATTTTGATACAAGTTCACTAAATACAATTGCTTCATTTAAGCCAATAGCTGCGATTAGATTTTTGCTTACTGCAATAAATCCTCCATTATCTTCCATTAGTATTTTTTGTATTTTTTCCGCTCTCATAGATATCCGTTCTCCTTTCCTTTTTAAAATTTTCTATTTCTTCCCAAATTTTTTCTGTGTTTTCAAAGAAAAAAACTGTAGCAACGTAGTTTTTCTTGTCAGCCTTGAAGTCAATCAATTTGAAACCTTTTTTAAACAAATGTCTTGCTAAACTAGGTGTGTATATTATTACACTATTTTTCATCTTCAATCCTCCTGCTTTCATGTTCCCTGATGAATCTATTATAAAGTTCTACTTTCCACTCCGGTATATCTCTCATATTATTTTCCCACCTGGAAATAGTGCTTTCGCTTAGATTAATATATTTAGATACATCCCAAAGACGAACATTATTTCTTTTCCTCCAAATTTTGTAATCTTCTCTTTTTTCAAACATCATATCTACCACCTTCTGTTTTTTTATTTTTTTGCTTTAAAAAAAACAAAAAGAGAGAAGAACCGCTTTTAGCAGTCCTTCTCAAAACCCAACTTCCTTCAGATATTATAAAGATGAATTATTGTGCTACTGCAACCGCTTTGCTATTAAGCAGTTTTAGTGTAACTTCGGTAATAACCATTCCTTTGATATTGTCTCCATCTTTTGCTAGCATTTCAAAGGCAGGTTTACGCAAATATACTAATCTCAAATATGCAGGGTCTACAACAAGTATCTTGTCAACGGGCATATGCCTATTTAATACCACGTTTACAATTCCATAATTTGTAATAACCTTGTTTGCAACAAAACCAAAGGTATCCATAGGCATATTATAATTAATTTGATTAGCATAGAAACCATCTATAATTTCCTTGAAGTCCGCATTGACAAAAGCATAAAACTCATTAGCACCAAGTCCACCATCCCACAACTTCTTTACCACTGCTTTAAAATCATTTTGTGTTGGTGCTGTGCTAATATCAACTACATTTGAAGGGTCAACCTGTTCAAATATTGACTTCATCCTGCGTATATATGGTTCTGTGCTACCGTCATTGTAGTTTGTAGGTGCGAGCATTTTCTTTTCAATATTCACCTTAACCTCTGTCAATCTGTCGTTTATTTCAGAAGCAAAAAGGTCATTAATACCAGTTACATTACTTGCCTGTGCTGAGCCGCTAACCTGTACTGCTTTTGAGAATATTTCCATCACATTTGATTTTTCGGCTCTACCACTGGAAACAAAAGTATCAACTGTAAATCCTTCTGTTTTAGATATATCTGCTGTATCATCAAGGGTCTTTTCTCTCCAGTTTATGGTTACGCTTCCAGCAGTTTCAACAAGTTTCTTATTAAGCAAGAGTGTTGTAAGTGGTGTATCTGTAGGGGTTATAAGTGCAATTTCCCTTGATAAGTCAATATTTTCATGCTGTGTAAAATTAGTTGTCTTTATCATATTTAATCATCCTCCACTATCCAAAAATTTTATTTAACTTACTAAAAATCATGCCTTCAACATTTTTTTCTTTTTCTGCTACAGAATAGCTGTCATCTGCTTTGTGGTCTGACGGTTTATAACTGTTTTCTATATCCTGCTTTTTCTTTAGTTCAAGCAACTTGTTTATTTTTGCTTGTGCTTTTTCTAATGAATCTGAATCAATCAAATCAAATACCTGTTCGACATCTAACCCTGCCTTTGTTGCTTCAAGTTTAATCTGTGTTGCAAGGCTAGTTTTTTGCAATTCAGAATATTGCTGTTTCACAGTTTCAAAATCAGCAATACTTTTTTCAAGTTCTTGAATTTTGCTTTCATACTCTGAAAGCATTTGTTCAACTTCTTCTTTTGTATAGGTTTCTTTTTCAAGTGTCATTTTTCCTTAGTCCTCCTTTATATTATAGGGTGGTGAATTTGTAAAACATTGGTCTGGTCTATATATCATCAGCATAAAGCTGTTGATACCGATTTATTTTTATTTTTTATTTTTGCATTTTAAAAAGAGGGTACTCATGTACCCTTTACAAAAGGAGAATATAATATGATAAGAATTCCTAATAAAAAATAAATTTCTTATTGACTATAATATTTAATTATGATAAAGTATATTATGGGTTATTTTATGCCTTTATCAAAAAAAATAAAAGAGGATATCCGTCTACTAACCTTATTGGCTTTCGAACCGCAACAAAGATATCCTTGCTTAGATATCCTCTCTCTCCATATGGGAACTTTTGTTCTTTTTTGAAAACCGCTATTTATCAACGTTTCAGGCAATGTTATTCATATTTTGCGAACTTTTCTTTTTAAATGCATTAATAAATATTTCAGGATACACCTGATATAATACATTTAGTTGTCTTAAAGGGTATTTACCCTCATTGACGATTAGCAAAATCAGTCCATACATTGTATTAGCTTTCACTTTTCTGTATTTGCTTTTAATTTTTTGTTTGTATAAACTTATCACATCATCTATTTGCCTATCTATTTCTTTTTTGTCATTATCATCTGCTCTACGCCTAATATCATATAAATCTTTTAGTTTCTCGCCCATTTCAAAAGTTAACTTAAATATTCCATTTTTCTGTTTTCTATTAGCGTTTCTTAGGCTATGCTTCACCAATAAATTATCTATATCAATATTAAATCTTCGTTTTGCATTTGCAGATTTAATAATTTCCTGCAAATAATCCATAGGACAATTATACTTAGTTATTTTATTTTTTATATTTTTGTTTTCACTAACATATTCAAAGAATAATGGTTTATCGCCCTTAATTCTGTTATTTGCCAATTCTTTTTTAATATCATCAACATCATATAACTTTTTAGCCAAATCTATCGAAATGCCGCTTAAAACAGTTAATATATTAATTTTCTTGAAAATATCATCAGCTTTTTCATTGTTGCTGAGCCTATGCCAATATAATGACATTAGATGCTGTGCTGTATTAGTTACTTCTCCGATTAGACGCTGACTAATAGATAATTTATTATCAACAACAAACATGTCGTAATTACTCAGTTTATATTTTGCTTTTTCTGCTAATAAACCATTAACGCATACTTTATACCTATTATTGCAAATCTTCGCTAATTCAAGTAATTTTGGATTATCCGACAATAAAACGACATCGGAATCATAGTCGCAACCACTTAAGGTTTGCTGTAATGGGAAATTAATAGCGTTAACAACCACTATATTTTTTGTCAGATTGAAATACCTGTCAATATCCTGACAATATGTATTTCTTGCCAACAATACATTTGATGGTGAAGTATGTGGGTTCCTGAAGCCTGCAAGTTCCTGATTGTCTATGAATAGTTTTGTGTATACCTCATTGCCTTTCAATGGTTGCTGATAATCCTTTATATTATTAATATCCAACTGTCCTATTGCATGATACAGCATCTCCACGGGATTACCAAGCATAACGCAATAATCACCAGATATGCGGATTTTTCCTGATTTTACATAATTTTTATAATTATTTATTTCTTTTTTCCTGAATTTTCTAAAAAGTATTGTATTTACAATATTGTAGTTTCGATTAAACAAATCAATCATCATATCATTGCAATTTACGGCATTGGCTGTTTTCCCAATATAATCTATAAACACAAAATCATCATTTTTAAGTTTGTCGATATAACCTAATTCAAATTCAGCTAAAATTCTAATGTCATCTTCACTTGCAGGTAAACTGTTTATCATTTGATAACTCATCTGTTGCAAAATCTGGTTAGCAAAACTACGTTTCGATTCTCCTTCAGTTTTGCAAACACCAAATACACAACCATCATTAGTTACAATCTGTTTCCAATGATTCCACATATCCTTTTTAGTGCCAATAATTTCACTAAATTTTAATGCTTTTAAACTTGATGGTGTTATAATCATATGCACATCTTTAGCTTTTATTGGCTCACCGAACATATTATTTAGAGTCCAATTATCATAATCAATATTTGTCGGACATTGTTCTTTTAAAAACTTTTGTATGTTACAACTAAATGCCGCTGTTTTAAAAAAATGATTTCTTAATTGCATCATACTTTTACCTTTAGGATAATACCTACTATCTAGTAGTGATTGACCATCAAAAAGGTTACTTTCAATTTCCGCTTCTTCCTCAAAACACTCCAACAGTCCTGAATTATCATCTTTTTTAATAACATTACACACCTGCTTAAATTTACTGATAATATCATCGACAATAAGGATATTATTAGGATTTATTTTTATTGTATATTCTATTGCACTTAAAACCAGTGATTCATAAGCAAGAAAAGAAGGATAATCTTCAATCTGCATATCTTCAACAAAAGGTAAATACATTCTGCTCCATTCTACCATTGTTTTATATAAATCTCTTCTAATAAATAAGCATTGTCCTACCCTTGACTTACTACTAGAACGTTTGTAAACCACATAATCAAATTCAGTAACCTCACCAGTTTTTTTGTCTACAAAAGATAATTTAAAACCATTAGTATAAAACATCTTTCTTAATTCAGTATTGCTTATTTGATGCCAATTGTCTTTATTTTGCTCTGCAAGGGACAAAAATTGTTCTAATTTTTGAGTGTATCCTATTTGTTCGGGTTCTTGACTCTTATTAATCTTTTCAATTTTCTTTTTTGTGCGTTCAATAATTGTTGTGGCATCGTTAACTTTTGTATCGAATTTTACATTTATAATGTCTCTGGATATTTGCTTCCCTGTATTAGTTGTTTTTATATTTAACCCTGCTTCTTTCAATTTCAATAATTCAAGGGAATATGGGATCATACCACAATAGCTGAATTTTAAATCTAACCCTCTAAACATATGAGAATATATATCAGATGCTTCAAGTGATAAAATATATATGTTTTGATTTTTTGCTTCTTTCATATATTGCCCCCTTTTGTTTCTTTGCTTCTTTTAACGTTTTAATGTTTTTTTAAAATTAATGTTGACAATATTAAAATCTTCATGTATAATTCTCTATGATGGGTTAAATATGCACTTTTTTAAAGAAAAAAATAGCATAAAAAAATACCACCTCCGAAATGGTATAGTAATATTGACCTTTTTAAAAACACAGGTTCAATATTATAGTATATTTTTTTTGTGTTTTTGTCAAGTATTCTTTCATTTGTAAGAAAATTGTAATGTATTTGTAACATAATTGTAATAAAAGCCCATTTCATTGAAGGGTGTTCTTAATTTGAACCCCCTTTTTTTATATTTATATTTTGTAGGATTTATTAATAATAAAAAAAATCCGCTTATGCGGACTCTAAACCTATATTAACTTCTATATTAATTTCATATGGTTTTTGTCCTCTGTTTTGATTATTTCTAATGAATTTGAATATGCGTTTGTTACTTATCATATGAATAGACGGCGCACTTGCCCTAAGTTTTACTCCAAACCTGCTGCCATGTTTTACTATTTCAGGCTGTTCCAATGTCAGTTCACTAATTTGCGGTGTCACTATACCGTAGCCTTTTAGCTTTACATCATTAAGTGCATACTCAATTTTGTCATACTCTTTTTTCACCCTGGCCAAATCCTTCATAAGGCTTATTAATTTATGTTCACCGCTAATTTCAATTTCAGTCATTTCACTTAGCACCCGGTAAAAAAGCCCGTCTTCAACATTAATCTCTACTAAGGCATTTCCACTTCCTAAATTTATGTTGTCTACATAGGCTTTTTTAATAAACTCATACTCATCAAATTTTTCTACTGCCCCTTTTATCTCTCGTATTCTCTCAATTCCATCAAATACATCCCTTACGGCATTAATCATATCAACTTTAAGCCAGTACTCATCTTCTAAAGACTCTATCCATTTTGGAATGTTAATGCCAATTTCCCTGATAGGAAATTCAAGGAGTACACTCTCCATTATATTATTTAAATCCTCTATTTTAAGCTGTGCACAGTTTACTGCAACTACAGGAACTTGATATTTTTCCTCAAGTTCTTGTCTCAAACTTTCAGTTTCTACATCCCCCGGGCTTGTTGAATTTAAAAGAACTATAAAAGGCTTGTTTATTTCTTTTAATTCATTTATAACCCGTTCCTCTGCTTCAACATAATCTTCCCTCTCAATATCAGTTATACTTCCATCTGTTGTTACTACCAGTCCTATTGTAGAATGGTCATTTATAACTTTCTTTGTTCCAACTTCAGCAGCTTCAACAAATGGAACCTGATGGTCAAACCAAGGGGTGGAAACCATTCTTGGAGCATCATTTTCCATATGCCCTACCGCACCTTTTACCATATAACCCACACAGTCAACCAGTCTTACCTTAAATTTTATATTTTCATCAAGTACAATTTCCACTGCTTCATTTGGAACAAACTTTGGCTCAGTAGTCATTATTGTGCGTCCTGAAGCACTTTGGGGTAATTCATCCTTTGCTCTTCCCTTTGAATACTCATTTTCAATATTGGGTATTACCAACAAGTCCATAAATCTTTTAATAAATGTGGATTTTCCCGTCCTGACCGGTCCTACAACACCTATATATATGTCACCCTGTGTTCTTTCCGATATTTGCTGGTATATATTATACTTTTCCAACCCATAGAACCCCCTTACTTTTATTTTGGATCTAAAGTAATGTTATTTTCTACCTAAAACCTTTGCATTTTTTAAGAAATATCCAAAAAACAACTTAAGGTTTAAGTACTAGTACCTTTATCAATATAAATATATTGTGCATATCCATTTATTATTACAAAAAGGATAAAAAAAAAGACAGATTTTCTCTGCCTTCTTTTAAATATCTCTTATTTACAACCAATATTATTTTTTATTAATTTAAAACATCTCATCTTTTTTATTTCTCATCATAAGGGCATTTACAGTACTTCCAGGGTCTTTTCCGTTAAACAAAACTTCATATGCCTCAAAGGTTATGGGCATGGTTACATTTCTTTTTTTAGCAAGATTGTATGCAGCTTTTGTGGTAGTAACCCCTTCCACCACCATTTTAACTTCTTTCATGGCCTCTTCCGGAGTTTTCCCCTGTCCTATAAGTATCCCGGCTCTTCTGTTTCTGCTGTGCATACTGGTACATGTAACAATAAGGTCACCTATTCCTGAAAGCCCTGCAAATGTCCGGGGATTTGCCCCCATGGAAATTCCCAGCCTTGATATTTCTGCCAATCCCCTTGTCATCAAAGCTGCCTTTGTATTATCCCCAAATCCTAATCCATCAGAAATACCGGCACACAGGGCTATAACATTTTTTAGCGCCCCGCCGATTTCCACCCCCACAATATCAGAATTTGTATATACCCTGAATAAAGGGGTCATAAAGATATCTTGTATAAATTCCGCCGCTCCTATATCCTCAGATGCTGCCACCACCGTAGTAGGAATACCATTTGCAACTTCTTCTGCATGACTTGGTCCTGATAAAGTAACTACATTGGCATCAGGTATCTCTTCACATATTACCTGTGATAATCTCAATCCCGTTTCTGTTTCAATTCCTTTAGAGCAGTTTACAATGATGGTATCTTTTTTTATGTAACTTGATATGTTTTTTGCATTTTCCCGTATAGTATGAGATGGCACAACCATCACCACTATTTTAGAATCATGCAAAGACTCTTCTATATCACCTGTACAAAATACTCCTTCAGGGATTTTTATTCCTGGAAGTTTTTCCTTGTGCTCTCTTAAATTATTTATCATATCTATTTCATCTTCAAAGCAAGACCACATTTTTACTTTATAACCTGACTTTGCAAGAAGAATTGCAAGTGCAGTTCCCCAGCTCCCCGCACCTATCATGGATATATTTTTATTCATTTATAAAAACCTCCCTGCCAAAAATCCTTATGTTTTTTTTGCACCCAGCTTTGACTCTTTCCCGTTTATAAGCCTTTCAATATTTGATTTATGCCTTGTAATAACAAGTAAACCTATCAAACCTGCAAATATGATATAAATAAATTCCTTCTCCATAAAAAACGAAACTGCCGGAAAAAGCATTGCTGCAACTATTGAGCCTAAAGAAACATACCTGGTTATAAGCACTATTAAAATAAAAAACGCCAAAAGTATAAGTCCAATGAGAGGCTTTGTGGTCATTATAACTGCAAAGGCTGTAAGAACCCCCTTCCCCCCTTTAAAACCAAAATACACCGGCCAGTTATGTCCTAATATTGCTCCTATTCCTCCTACCATAGCCCCAAAACTATCATGTATTTCTACCGCATCAGTCAGTATAATATTGCCAATTATGCATGCCAAAACACCTTTTAATACATCCCCTATTATAACAAAGATAGCCGGAAGCTTCCCAAGGGTTCTTAATGTATTTGTCATACCGGCATTTCCGCTTCCATGCTGCCTTACATCCACTTTATAAAACTTGCCTACAATTAAAGACGTATTTACACTTCCAAGGAGATAACCTATTAAAAAAGTTAAAACAGCCTTTATAACCATAAAATTATCCCTCACCCTTTTGTTTTAATTTAAATCTTATGGGAGTTCCTTCAAATCCAAAACTTTTCCTAAGCTGATTTTCTAAATACCTTTCATAGGAATAGTGCATAAGCTCTGCTCTGTTTACAAAAAGAATAAAGGTTGGCGGTTTTACAGAAGATTGGGTTATGTAGTATACTTTAAGCCTCCTGCCTTTATCTGAAGGTGGTTGTACCATTGCAATAGCTTCATTTAAAACATCGTTTAAAACTCCCGTCGCTATTCTTACTGATGCCTGACTGTGGACATATTCAATTAAATCATATAATTTATTAATTCTCAAACCTGTTTTTGCTGATATAAATAAAACAGGTGCATATGTCATAAAACTTAGCTTGTTGCGGATTTTCTCTGTATATTCTTCTAAAGTGCCGGTTTCTTTTTCAATTAAATCCCACTTATTAACCACAATTATTGATGCTTTACCCTGTTCATGGGCAAAACCCGCTATCTTTGTATCCTGTTCTGTAACCCCCTCCTGGGCATCTATCATAATAACACATACATCTGACCTTTCCACCGCAGTCCATGATCTTATAACACTATACTTTTCTATATTTTCGCGTATTTTGCTTTTTCTTCTTATTCCTGCAGTATCAATGAAGGTAAATTTTCCTTTCTCATTTTCCACATGCACATCTATAGCATCCCTTGTAGTTCCCGGAACATCACTTACAATAACTCTGTTTTCCCCTGTTATTTTATTTAAAAGGGAGGATTTGCCCACATTGGGCTTTCCAACTATAGCAACTTTAATAACATCGTCATCAGCTTCTTCTTCTTTTTCCTCAGGAAAATTTTTGTGTATTTCATCCAATAAATCTCCCATACCCAGTCCATGAATTGAAGATACTGCTATAAATTCCCCAAGTCCTAAATTATAAAACTCATAAATTTCAGCCGGGGGCTCCCCTATATTGTCAACTTTATTTACTGCTAAAATTACAGGTTTTTTTGTTTTCCTTAGCATAGATGCCACTTCCTTATCTGAAGGGGTAACACCATCTTTTAAATCAACTAAAAATACAATTACATCAGCTGTTTCAATAGCTATTTCAGCCTGATTTCTCATCTCAAGCATTATCTTATCCTGAGCATAAGGCTCTATCCCCCCGGTGTCAATAAGGGTAAACTTTCTGCCTCTCCACTCCACCTCTGTGTATATCCTGTCCCTGGTAACCCCTGGGGTATCTTCAACTATGGAAATTCTTTTTCCTGCTAAATAATTAAAAAAAGTAGATTTACCTACATTGGGTCTTCCAATAATTGCAACAATAGGTTTTGCCAACTTACTTACCTCCCTCAAATAAGACACTATGCTGTACAAATCCTGTTATAGTTACATTTTGTCCACAAAAATCATTTTTTATTTTACAATACTACAAATTATAATACTACAAAAACAATTCCAATCCTTTTACCTTAAGAAAAAAGCAGCAGTTTTTACCTGCTGCCTTTTTTCTATTCAACACTTATTACCTCAATTGATTTCTTTTCACCTTTATGTTTTACTGTATAGTGTCCACACTCTTTACATACTCTGTGAAGCATTTTTAATTCGTGGCAATGTGGGCATTCTACTAAATTAGGTGCAGATAATTTCCACTGGGATCTTCTCTTCCCTGTCCTTGCCTTAGACCATTTTCGCTTTTGAACTGCCATTTATTACACCTCCTCATATTCATACAATAGGCACTTGTACATAAAATTAATTATTTTCCTGATTCTTAAAAAAATCTCCCAAAGCTTCCAAACGCAAGTCTATTTCTTCGTTTTTACAATTGCAAGTTTCTTCATTAAGATTAGCCCCGCAGTAAGGACAAAGCCCCCTGCACCCTTTTCTGCATACCTGCTTTGCCGGAAGATTTAATATTATATTGTCCTTAAAGACTTTTTCAAGCTCAACATATTTACCCCTATATGTATAAGCTTCTTCTTCACCTTTTCCCTCTTCAAAAAAATCTTCCTTAATGTCTGTATTTATTTCAGCTTCCACATCATTTAAGCATCTTGAACACTTTGATTTATACAAAGTACTTAATTTACCTTTAAGCTTTAAAACCCCTCCACTGTTCAAAATGCTGCCTTTAAATTTAACAGGTGATTCAAAACTTAAATCATCTGCGATGGCGTTTAAACCCTCCATCAATTGATTTATTTCAATTGGCAACTCACCGCCATCAGTTTTTAATATACCGCTTATATCAAATATCATATCTTCACCTCATAAACCAACAGTGAATATTATACTAGCAATTATACCCCGTGTCAAGAATTAAAAAACTAAAAAAAGCTGCCCACTTATCTATTAGTGTAGCAGCTCTCCATAAAATATTACCGGAAATTTATACGTTTTCGTCACCTTATCCTATTCGTACACCTTATCCTAAATATTAAATATCATTGCTTCTACTTATACTCTAACTCTATAATATAATTTTCTAATTCATCAGAAGATTCCATGGATTTATTAGATGACAACAAAACCTTAGTGCCGTTACCGTTCCAAAGAACCCTCCACCATATGTCACTTGGATTATTTACCATTTTATATATGGTAGTGCTGTCCTTTATTCCTTTGCCGGAAAGAGTTGCAACTTTAACATCAATGCTGCCTTCACAGTCATAAAAGTAAACTATTCTGTTGCCGTCCGGGGAAATATCATATCCGGAATGGTTTTTGGTCTGATATTCTGATAAAGTTTTTATTTCTTTTGTTTCTATATCTAAAAAATACACACCTCTTTTTAAAGTACGGGGTTCCCTTAAAGAATTTAGAAAAACTATGTTTTTTTCATCTTTTAATACGTTATAAAACGCAACATCATCAGCCAGCCATTCCACTTTTGGTATTTCTTCAGTTAAATCAATTTTATATAATTTTGAACCTGAGTTACCACCGCCTATAAAAAATATACACTGCCCCTCTTTGGAATATTTAGGTAAATCAATGTAGCTATATTTATCCGCTTCTTCTGACAAAGTATATTTTTCCGTTTTTTTCTCAGCTATATCATAAACAAAAAAATCATATGTTTTTTCTTCATCTCTTTTTAAACAATATGTAATATAGCCTCCGTCATCTGACCATCCAACTCCGTTAAATGTCTTAGCATATCTTAGCAAAAATTCGGTTATTTTATAACTGCTGTCTGTGGCTAAATCATAAATATACAACTCACAATTATTTTCTTTTTCACTGGGCTCAAATATATAATCCTTGTCACTTAAAAGAATACCGAGAATTTTATCCGAAATTAAATGTTTTGTCCGGTCCGGAGATATCCCCACTACAGCGGCACCTTCTATTCTACTGTCATCACTTAAAAATAAATCTTTATAGCCGTCATTGTAAGCATCATATATACAGAGCTTTCTATTTCTTATAGGTTCCGGAATTCTTTTATCCATTGGATTACGCAGCAAAATATTGTTTTCCTCTAAATAACCTAATATTTTGTTAGGAATCATTTTAAAAGTCTTTACTCCTGTTACAACAGTCTTAGACAGCACCGGATTCCAAAGCTCATTCTCTTTTGGCGGCAGTACTAAAGTCTTACTCTCTTCTGCCTTTGTCAAATTCCAAAAAAATAAGGTTCCAATAGTTGTACATATTAATGTAACAGCCATTAAAATTATGGTTTTCTGATATTTTCTTTTTGAATTCATTTTACACCTCTCCTTTTTTATAATTCATACTTTAAAGAGAGTATATTATATAGTTGTTTCAAAGATGTTAATTTTTTATGGGCAATGTTATTTCTACACAGGTACCTTTGTTTGGAAGGCTGTCAATTAAATTTGATTCCTCTATCATCTGGGCATAACCGGATATTATTGTAAGAGGAGTCTTTAATTCGTGAGTAACATTGTCAAAAAATTGTTTTCTATAGCTTTCTATCTCCTTTAATTTTTCGTGCCTTTCTTTTATTTCTTGAATTTGAGAGTAAATCCGGTCTTTCATTTTCACGAACTGCTCAGCCAGTTCCCCAATTTCATCATTAGATTTGATATCCACTTTTACTTGAAACTCCCCTTTTCCAATAACCTTTGAATAATCCCTCAGTTTTAAAAGAGGATTTAATATACTACGGGAAATTAAAAGAGAAACAACAACAATTCCGCCGCCTATAAAAACAGCAAAGATGCTGATTGACTTTATAAGTGAATACCCATACTGATATAAGCCTGAATAATCTTTAGAGAATCTGTATACACCTATTAAAGTGTTTTCGATTATAATGGGAATTGAAAATACCGCTACCTTTCTTCCCCCATTATCTAAAATTGTAACTGCACTTTGTTCTTTTAGTGCAAATTTAATGTCTTGGGTGTCATCTGACAATATGCTCATATGACAGTCATCACCGGCAATGCTCCCGTCTCTATAGTACATTACACCTTCTGTATTCATTTTTTCATTTAAATCCTTAAGTAAGTCCATGGAAATTAGCGGAAATTTACTTATTGGATCAGAAATATCCTTTATAAGGATAAATTGACGTGAATATATGTTAACATCATTTTCCCCCTTCTCTAAATCAGTCAAAATCACATTTTCATTACTCTTAATTATTCTACTGTTTATAAAAAAAATCATAATTAAAAATGCAATGCCAAAAATACATATATAACTTAAAAGAATCTTATCCCTTATAGAAAACCTCATTAAAGCCCCCTCACTCCATCTTATAACCCACACCGAAAACAGTCTTAATTATTGAGCCGTCAGAGTCCCCTATTTTTTTCTCAGCCTTAGAATATGAATGTCTACAGACCGGGTGCCTATGGCATAATCATACCCCCACACCCTGTCTAAAAGTTCATCTCTGGAAAACACTCTGCCTTTATTTTGTAAAAGTAAATATATTAAATCAAATTCCTTTGTCGTTAAAGGTATGGTTTTGTCATTTCTTATTATTTCACGTCCATCAACATTAATATATGTATCTTTTTTTATCGTATATTTGTCCTGGTGCTGCATTTTTCCCTGGATTTCTTTAATCCGTCTGAAAGAGGCCTTTACCCTTGCAATTACTTCCCGGACATCAAAGGGCTTTGTAATATAGTCATCTGCACCAAAATTAAATCCTGTAACTTTATCAACAATTTTTGTATATGGTACAATAACGCTTTTTCTTTATTATAGTTATAAAACTTTACTGGTTTAATTGTATTTCCTCTAGGGTATAAATTAATTTTATACTATAGATGTTTCAAATTTGTTAACATTAACTAATAAAGAACCACCATTTTATAAAAATGGTGGTGTTATAACACTTCAATTTAAAGAAAATTCTCTACTTTTGTAAAATATCCATTAAGAGTTTTAATTGAGGTTCCACGGCTCCCGGAATGTACTCGTGCCCGAAATATTTAAATATAGAAATATCTTTCTTACAATTAAGATGATTATATGCTGCAAATACTGTAGAAGGAGGTGTAATTTGATCAACTAAGCCTATGCATATCCATGTATGACATTTAATCCAGGGGGCTAAATTCATAACATCAAAGTATGTCAAAGTTTTCATTGCCTTTTCCTCTATTTCAGGGGCGCTGTTTCTTCTAAAGAACTCCGGTATTTCTAAATAAGGTCCTGTAGGGGTAATTTCAACTGCCCTTTCAAAATTTGAAAGAAAAGGGTATTCTGCCAAAGCTACTTTTGGTATATCTGAAAGAGCTGATACAGCTAAAGTTATTGCCCCTCCCTGGCTAGAACCCATAACTCCTATCCTTGTGCTGTCAACACCATCCATTGATGCTAATACTTCCACAGCCCTCACTGCATCTAAATAAACCCCTCTGTAGTAGTACTCATTTTTATCTAATATGCCCTTTGTAAGCCATCCGGCAGGAAATCCGGAACTTGATACTACATTGTCGGCACTCATTCCCTGTTGACCCCTTGTAAGCATGTGCAGCACCGCATATCCTTTTAACGCCAAATCAACTGTCCTGTGGAGATTACCGTCAAAAGCCCAGTTGTATCCATGATAGGTTACAACACCCGGGTGTTTCCCATCTCCTTCCGGAATTACAAACCATCCGTCTATATCTGCATTATTAAATCCTTTATATAATATTTTATAAACTTTTATCCCCTTAACAGGATATTTGTACTCTAAAAGCTGGTAACTTAATTTAGTTTTTTGAAGTTCTTTTAAACTGTCTTTCCAAAATTCTTCAAAATCCTCTTGCCTTGTCAAATCCGGCTTGTATTTTTTTAACTCACTAAGGGGTAAATCGTACTGCTGCATATTTTCCCATCCTTTCTTTAACTTATACTTTTTTATTAGCTACAATTAGTTGGTTTTTATTGCTAGCCTAATTATATTTAAATTCTAAGGCTTTTGCTATTCTGTGTCAAATAGAAAAAAAGCCCTAGCTCCCAAAAAAGCCGGGCATTTTTAACAGTTTAATTTAAATATTATTTTTTAGTACTACTTCTTAAATTATTAGTTTATGTCTATTTCAAATACAGAATTTACAATCATATCTTCAAAATACTCCTCAAGAATTTCTAGTTGTTCTTTTCCTTTTCCGTCAATGTAATTAATCATATAAGTCATTTTCGCATCTGAACCTTTGTAAATTATTTCTCCAACTTCAGTGTATCTTACTCTCAACTTAAATCCCATATTGCTTAAAATATACTTAGAGCCATCAAAATTAAATGAAATATTGTTAATTGCTCCGGTAAGCTTCTGTCTGGCTTTCCCGCCAACCATTACTTCCTCTAAAACCATACTTTCAGGTATATCTATAATTTCAACACCACTTGGAAACACCATCTCAAAAATAACGCTGTTTAAACTTGTATCAAATATTGTCTTCATATAAATGTTGTCATATACCCCTGAAAGCTTAGATATTGAGTCAGCTTTATAAAAATGCTTTCCTGTTGAACTTACAAGTTTTGCACCACTGGAAGCTGCAATTTCATCTAATTGACTTTCTATATCCTTGTCTTCAGGTGAAAAGTCAATAAATGTAGGAGTAATGTTTTCATCTGCTAAATCTTCCGCCACCTTTTTTGCATATTCTAAAGATTTTCCGTCACTATCTTTTGTCCCGTCTCCTTTTAAGAATGATGCATTTCCATCTTGCAGCATAAATTCTTCATTGTGTAAATGCTTGCTGGTCCATTTATTTGGTGCCGAACCTACCAAAACAACCATATGTTTTGAAGCATATTTAAGTGTCTGGCGTGGGTCTTTTAATAGATATTTAGCTCTCCTTATACCGTCTCCCATATTGCTTTCCCCTGTAACAGGAGATTCGATGCTGTCAATTTTGTTCTTTAATACTTCTGCATTTTCTGGTTTAGATAGGTCATATAATATAAAGTCATTGTTATTGGCAGAGTCAGAGTACTGTATTATTCCTATTTTTGTCCTGGTTCCTGTAAACCTGTCTACAAAACTTTTTGCTGCATTTTTTATTGCATACAGGTAGTTTACGCCCTGAAAATATTCTTCTTTAATTTCTTCGTATTTATTGCCGGGATTATTAACCTTCAGGTTATGGGCGGTGAAATTAAAGTTTTTAGCAGCCAAACTTCCGTTTATAATATTGTTATCTCCTAAAAAAGTAATTCTTCCTGTTTCCGGGTCGTCAGATTTTCCAGGAGCATAAACTATTCCGTTTATTTCTGAGTTGATGGTTTCAATATTTATATTTCCCTCTCTTGAATATATAAATAATTTATCATCAGGACCAGAAGGCCTGAAGTTAGCTCCTTGAATAACTATATCCCCGTCTGCAAGGAGGAAACAGTCATTTAAATTCTTTGTTTCCATTAAAGATATTCTAAGTGACCCTTTAAAATACATAGTAGAGTCAATTATAAAAGTATTACTTCCATTTGAAACAATGTCAAACCTGTTTTCACTTGCTTCATATCTTAATAAAATACCTTCCTGCCCCGGCATAGGTATTTCTCTGACACCGTCTTCAAAATAACTGGAATCAAATACTATGGCATCCTCCGTTAATCTGGCATCAAAGTGGGGCATGTCCACAGGAACAGTAAGGTTTTCAAATTCCCCCACATCAATTTCCGGGCTTGTAATAAAGGTGGAAAATGATGAGCATTTTTCGGTAATCCTGATGCTGTGTGATGTACATACAAAGTCTTTTGAATAAGTACTTCCGTTTATATTTACATCGTATCCTTCCACTGATAATGTATCATGGGCATATATACCATAATCCAACGGCCATGGAACATTTTTTATGTAGGAATTAAATGTACCTGAATTATCCAAAACCATAACTATTTCCTTGGGTGCCTCAATTACTCCCTCCACCACTAAGCTTCCTTCCTGTACAAACTCCACATCCACTATTCTCCCAAGGTCAACCTTATTTAATGTATCCCTTGAAAGATTAATATTAGACTGTATATCATCTGATTCAGAAGGCTGTGTAGGCACAGGTTTTGGCTTTGGTTTTGGTGTTGATGACGGTGTTGGCGTTGGTGATGGTACACTTTCTAATAATATTAAGCTGACATTGTCAATATAGATATCATGATATTGATTTTCTAAGCTATTTGTATAGCCCAAATTAAATGCCAACTGGCTTGCCGGGTCTGTAGGGTGATTCATGGTAAACTCAAATGAATACTCTCTTTTTGAAGTCTCCAGGTAGATGATTCTTTCAAAATAAGAAGTATAGTTACTACTATTCTCTATCTTGACTTTTATTTCTCTGTTTACTGAAGCCCAAGCCTCAAAAGACAGCAAATACTTATTTGAGTTTTCAATGGTAATATTGTTTTGGTATAACTTAACTGACCAGTCATAATCTCCTAAACCTGACACCCCTGTCCGTGAAATACTGTTACCTCCCCCGTCTCCAGTAACAATACTGTATGCATTAGCACTAGCAGCCCAGTCTACAAAAAGTGACCACTGGGAAGAGCCACTGCTAAAATCCCCGTTTCTTATAATTTCATTTTCTGCACCAGCATAAACTTTATTTAGAGACATACCACCTAAATCAAAACTTAATTGAGTAAGCGCTACAACCATCACTAAATAAAGCAGACATATTTTTGTAAATTTTTTATTCATTTAAAGCACAACTCCCTTTTTAAAACATTATTTATTCTTTTAATTGTTTATATATTGTAGTTTATATATGGTTTGTATATATAGTTTATATATATAAGTTTACAGATTAAAGTATATAGATTGTGTTCTGCCGGTTATATTTTATTGATTATGCTTTATTGGTTGTAATTTGTTGTAATTTATTAATTGTAATACCATAAGTTATAAATTGTATTTGGCAATTCTTACAACATTCCTGTCCTTATTTAATGTCTTCACAACAATTAACTCCGGCTTAAAATCCTGTGATGTATATATAACTGCTTTAAATTCCCCCGCATCCCCCTCCTTTATCTCACTGGTAATACCGCTGGCTATTCTTTTTGACTTGTCATAAGCCTCAATTATCATCATTCTTTTAGGCTGGTTACTTTTTCCTCTGACGGTTATGATCCCTCCTTCTTTGGATGTATCCACACTTTCTAAAGAAAACTCCAAATCTTCAAAATGCACCATGTCTCCTAAGTTGTATCTTTTAAACACATTAGTAATATAAACTGTTCTTGTTTCGCCATCCCATTTAACTTCTGCCCCGGAATTTTCCGCAACAAATCTCAATGGTACAAAGGTTCTTCCATTAATAATCTCAGCAGGTACATCTAATTTTCTTTTAAACCCGTTTACATAGGAATAATCCTGCCCAATCCCTAAAATAATTTCTGTTGTGTCATTTTTTGCATAAACTGTTTTAGTTGCAGCATTCCAGCTGACTTCCAGTTCCATGGCCTCAAATATCACCCTGAAAGGCACCATTGTCCTTCCGTTTTTTATATAGGGGGCTACATCAAATTCAAGAACTTCCTGATTTAAATACACTCCTATTTCACTTTTTGCATATGTATCCGGCTTTACTACACCAATTAAAAATACTACTGCAATTATTGTTGCTATTGCTACCGTTTTTTTCATAATCCACCCTCACTTTATTTTGTTTTTACTGTTTTTATGTAAATCAGCTTATATCTATAGTCATTTTTACATATACAGTCAGTCCGCCAAAATTCTCTTCAATGGTTTTGGTCATATCTTCCCCACCGGCGCCTTCTAACTTAAATATGTACCTTATCAATTCATCTTCTCCGGAAAATACAACTTCACCAGGTTTTAAAAATCTTACTTTTATATCAAATGAGTGTTCCGGAATTTTATACTCTATTCCATCAGTAGATGATAGATTAACATCTTTGATTATTCCTTTTACTTTGCTTCTTTGAACCCCGTCTACATTTACAGTGGAAACTTCCATATTCTCAGGTACTTCCACTACAAAAACTCCTTCAGGTAAAAGAGCTTCATATTCAATATCTGCCAATATCAATGCTGTTGCTGCATTCTCTAAAAAGTAAGACGATACTATATCAAAAATGTCTCCTAATTCAGTTATTGAGTCAGCAGTATAAAAATGCTTGTCTGTATTTAATACCTTTTTTGCCCCACTTGATACAGCAATTTTTTCTATTTTTTCTTCAATTCTGTCTTGTGAAAAGTTTACAAAAACAGCTTCTATATCATTTTCATTCACAATTTCTCCAACAGTCTTTGCATATTCCAACGAACTTCCGTCACTGTCCGAAGTCCCGTCTCCTGCCAGGTGGACTGCAGGTCCGTCATCAAGCTTAGGTATTGTTTTTTCCCCATTACTGCTGGTCCACTTATTTGGTGCTGAACCTGTAAGTACTATTATTTGTTTTGAACTATTTTCTCCACTTCCTGAACCAGCCAGCATATAGTTGGCCCTTCTTAAAGCATCGCCCATATTGCTTTCTCCTGATGCCCCCAAATCAAATCCGTCAATTTTATCTTTTAAAAGCATGGCATTGGATTCTTCACTTAAATCATACAGTTTAAAATCGTTATCATTGGCAGAACCGGTATACTGAATAATTCCCATCTTTGTTTTTGTACCTGTAAACTTGTCTACAAGTTCTTTGGCTGCTTTTTTAATTAAATTGGCATTATTAGGACTTTGAAAATGCCTTTCTATAATTTCAGCTATCCCTTCAAGGCCATAATTAAATTGGGTATTTTGTCCTTCAAAACTAAAGTTTTTAGCTGCCAAACTACCATATATATCATTATTAATTCCCTGGAAAAAAACATTTCCACTATTAGGGTTTTCTGCAATTCCGGGTGCATATGCAATGCCATATAATGTTGAAAAAGATGTTTGAAACCTTATATTTCCTCCTATGGAATACACAAATACCCTCTCATCAGGCCCTGCAGGTAAAAGATTATTACCTTGTATGGAAATGTCACCGTCAGCAACTAAGAAACTACCACTGATATTTTTTATAACAACCTCATCTAAAGAAATTATAAGATTAGCTTTAAAGTACATTGAGGAATCTATATAAAACGTAGCCTTATTATTTGCCACTATTCTAAAATTATTTTGTGACGGCTCATACCTTATATGTACCTCTGGCTGCCCTGGCATCGGCACAGCTGCATCATCCGGAAAATCCTCAGGATCAAATACCTGGGCGTTTTCTAATGCTTCCTCAACTAAACTTCCAAAAAAATGCGGCATTTCAACAGGTTCTGAAATGGTTTTTATTTCATTTATATCATATTCTCCTTCTATATAGTGAGTAAAAGAAGCACAAGTACCGGTAATGGTAATTTTATTTGTCAGGTCAACAAAATCCTTAGAATAAGTATTTCCATTTACATATGCAAAAAGCCCTTGAAAATTAAGCTTTTCACTTGCATAAATACCATAGTTAAAAGGTGAATTAATTTCTTCATAATATGAGTTAAAAGCTCCGGAATTATCCAATGCCAGTACAATTTCTTTTGAATTTTCTGTCTTGGTGGATAATGGTATCAAAAAACTACCTTCCTGAGCAATTTTCATGTTTTCTGTATCCCCAAATTCCACCTCTTCTTTTACAGTCCGGGACAAAGCCAGGCTAGACTGGACTTCTGTATCCATATCTTCTTTCTTTTTCATCTCCTCTTCTTTTAAACTAATTTTGGTAATTGTAACTTCATGAAATTCATTTATTATTTGGTCTTCTATACTTCCCATATTAAATACCAGTTGTGCCTCAGGATTATCAGTACTTGCCATTATGAATTCCATTCTATACTTTTTGTTTTTAGTACCAAGACTTTCAATTTTACTAAAATATTTTTCACCGGTTACAGGGTTTTTTAATTCAACTGCTATTTTTCTTGGAATTGTAGAAAAAGCATCAAAAGTAAGAACATATTTATAAGATTTTTTTAAAGGAATATCATTCTGAAAAAATTGAATTGCCCAATCTGTATGCCCGGTATTATAAATACCTGTAACTGCCGATCTGGTAAAGTTTTTAGGGCTAATTATATTATATGCTTTTGCACCTAATACACTGTTATATTTAAAGCGCCAATGGTTAAAATAAAAATCAAAATTCCCATTTTTTACAAGCTCAATTCCCGGATCTCCCGGTGCTGCATAAACTTTTCCTCCATAGAACAAAGAAACCCCCAGAAATGACTGTAGAATAATGTATAATACAAACTGTATTGCAATGCAAAAATATATTTTTTTACGCATAAAATTACCTCCTCAAGCTTCATATAAATAGATTGGTTTGTAGAAAATCAACATTGCTTACGGCATCGTTATAGTACATAGAAAAAGTCATCGTGTGTCGAAGTCCCAAGGAGTATACTTATATAATTATTATACATGATTTTCTATGTAAAAGTCAAGAAACACCAATATGTCAATCCATATTGTGCCAAAACCATCTTTTTTAAGCAATCACTGATTGTTTTTGCTCAAGAGTTCATATATGTCTAAAGCATGCTTTTTTATATTTACCGGTTTTAAATTTTTGTCAGTCCATACATGCATGGTTTCACCGGTAGTCAACAATTCCCCGTCTCTTTTTCTTATCACTTCATAATAAAAGGTAACTCTTGTATATGTAATTTTTTTTAATTGGGTTTTTACCACTATTTCATCTTCATATTTAGCAGCACTTTTGTACTTACAATTCAGCTCAATTAAAGGAAGCAAAAATCCCCTTTCCTCTATTTTGGAATAGGGAAGACCCATTTTTTTTATGTAATCTGTCCTGGCTGCCTCAAACCAAATGGGATAGTTGGAATGATGCACTATTCCCATCTGGTCTGTCTCTGCATACCTAACAATTAAATTAGTTTCAGTAATCAACAAATTTCACCGTCCTGTAAATGTAAAATTTACTATGATGTAAAAAATCAACTATATTGTAAATCCTTGTTATAAAGATAAAATTTTGCATATTTTAATCATTTCCTCATCTAAGGATTTTTTCATCTCTAAAGCTTCGTCTATATCAATATCCACTAGTTTTCCATTCTTTATGGCTATTACTCTGTTTTTCCCGCCATTCATTAAAACCTCCACTGCTTTTACACCCATAACGCTGGCAGTTACTCTGTCGTGTACCGTAGGGCTTCCTCCTCTTTGAATATGTCCTAATATTGTTGCCCTGGCTTCTAATCCTGTTTTTTCCGTTACTGCCCTTTCTATTTCAATGGCCTTTCCTTCAGCCCCTTCAGCCACAATAACTATATAGTGCTTTTTGCCTCTGTTCCTGGCTTCAATTATAGGTTTTATTACATCTTTATCAATATCAAGGGAACCTGCTATTTCCGGCAAAATAACAGCTTCTGCCCCGCCGGATATTCCAACATTTAGTGCAATATATCCTGCATGCCTTCCCATAACCTCCAAAATACTGCATCTTTCATGGGAATATGCAGTATCACGAATCTTGTCCAATGCATCCTGTACAGTGTTTAAGGCAGTATCAAACCCAATGGTATAATCCGTTGAACCAATATCATTGTCAATTGTCCCCGGAATACCTATTACATTTACACCATGCCTGCTTAGATCCCTCGCACCCCTATGGGAGCCGTCTCCTCCAATCACAACAACGGCGTCTAAATCAAAAACATTGGCCATGGAAACAGCTTTTTTTTGTCCCTCTTCAGTTGTAAACCGGGGGGATCTGGCAGTTTGTAAAATGGTACCACCTTTATGCAGTATGTCTCCCACTGACCTGGCATTTAACTCTTCAACATCACCGTTAATAAGCCCTTCATATCCTTTTCTTATACCATAAACCCTGAAACCGTAATAAAGCCCGGCCCTTACAACAGACCTTATTGCTGCATTCATACCAGGTGCGTCCCCGCCACTGGTTAGTACTCCTATTTTCCTTACCTGACTCATAACGGCACCTCCATAAAATATTTAACCCGTGTTAATAAAATTTAATAACACGGGGTACAGCAAAGAAATATTTATAAAATTTTAATATCCCTTTTCAATAATCACGCTATGTGCCTCTTCTACCTCCGATTCAGGCACTAGCACCTCATAGTAGTCATCACTGGTCTCACGGTTTTTGTTTATAGGTCTCAATTTCACCAAAATACCTTCCTTTGACAACAAGTCCTGCATATTATCAGCTACTTCCTTACTTTGAGCCATATATACCACTGTCCACATATAAACACGCCCCTTTTTCATTATTCACCGGAACTAATTTCTCCATGCCGACATAATACTTTAGCTTTTCCTCTTATTTTTATCGCAGAAGTATTCTCGGTAAACTGGGCTATAAGCAACTCACCCTTATCCAACTTTTCTGTATGGTGAAACTTTGTATCCTTGCCTCTTGTAAGACCGATAATGCTGACTCCGTCTTCTTCAGCTTTTATCACAACATAATCTCCTAATATTTTATCTAATTCCCTATCCAAATAGAACCACCTCGTCATAACTATATATTAATTTGAATTAAAAATCAATATTAATTTTTAAGTAAAGTTTTTTACATCTGTCAATTTACCAGCTTAACATTTTCATCCCCAAGTCTTTCTTTTAGCTCAGATATAACTGTGTCGCTTAAATTTATCCAGCAATCTCTTTCTAAAACTTTTGTTTTTTTCTCATCTTCATTGTATAAAATCACCGGAACCTTGCCACTGAAAAATTTTAATAAACTCAAAGTAGAGTTAATAATCTCATCATCTATGCCATTCTTTATCCTTAAATACAGTTTTTTTACTTTCTTTTTTCTCAATGTACTTACTTCTTCACATATTATCTTAGGTTGTTCTTCTTCCTTCATGCTTATCCGTCCTTTTATAAGGACAATATTTTCCTCATCTATTAAACCCATGTATCTTTCTAAGGTTGTTGGGAAAACAATTATTTCCATGGTGCCAAATAAATCTTCCAATGTAATAAAGGCCATTAAATTGCCGTTTTTAGTGGTTTTGGTAACCTTTGATGTAATTATTCCTCCTACATATACATTTTTTCCATCGGTTATTTTTTTGCAATCCCTCAAAGGTATATCGGCATTACTCTCTTCAGTATTAACAATAAGATCTGAGCTAAAAAGAGTAACCCTTTCTTTTATTTCCTTTTCAAAATCCTTTAAAGGATGACCTGAAATATAGAGCCCTAACATCTCCTTTTCCATGGAAAGTAAATCCTTTGTTGAAAACTCCTCTATATCAGGATATATATCTTCATCTTTTAATGTGCCCTCTAAAATATTATTTTTATCCGGATTTTCTTTTGAAAAATCAAAGAGGGAAAGCTGTCCTTCTATATTTTTTCTCTTTCTTTGTGCTATCCCGTCCATTGTTTTTTCATAAACAGCCAAAAGTTTTGATCTGTAGACTTTAGTACAGTCAAAAGCCCCGCTTTTAATTAAACTCTCTATACATCTCTTATTTACGTCTTTTCCATCAATTCTTTCTAAAAAATCTATAAGGCTTTTAAAATTTCCCCCTCTTTTTCTCTCTTCAATTATAGCCTTTGCAGGGTTTTCCCCTACATTCTTAACTGCTGTAAGACCAAATCTGATTTTTCCGTTTACAACGGTAAATTTTAAATTACTCTCATTAATATCAGGGGGCAAAATATCTATTTTTAAATTTTTACATTCATGGACATATTGGGCTATTTTATCACTGCTTCCTAAAAAGCTGTTTAAAAGTGCAGCCATAAATTCAACAGGATAATAGCACTTTAGCCATGCTGTCTGATATGCAATGACTGCATAGGCTGCAGCATGGGATTTATTAAAGGCATAACTTGCAAAATCCATCATTTCATCAAATATTTTATTGGCGGTATCTTCATCAACCCCGTTTGCAACTGCACCTTTTACTATTACATTCCCGTCCTCATCTTTTATCCCGTATATAAAATTCTTTCTCTCCTGTTCCATTATATCAGCCTTTTTCTTGGCCATTGCACGACGCACCAAGTCTGACCTTCCCATGGAGTATCCGGCTAAATCCCGCACTATTTGCATAACCTGCTCCTGATAAACCATGCATCCGTAAGTAACATTGAGTATATTCTCCAAAAGGGGGTGGTGGTACTTTATTTCCCCGGGATTATTCTTGTTCCTTATATATCTTGGAATTTGATCCATAGGCCCCGGCCTGTAAAGGGATATACCTGCTATAACATCCTCTAGGGAGGCTGGTTTAAGCTCTTTCATAAACTGGATCATTCCGGAACTCTCAAGCTGGAAAACCCCCGATGTCCTTCCTTCCCCAATTAGTTTATATACATTGGGATCATTCATGTCCAAATTATCTATATCTATTTTTTTATTATAATTTTCATATATTAAGTTCACTGCATCCCTTATTACCGTAAGAGTCCTGAGACCTAAAAAATCCATTTTTAAAAGCCCCAATTCCTCTAAAAGACCCATGCTGAATTGAGTAGTGATACACTCATCATTTTTTTGAAGGGGTACATACTCTGTGATAGGTTCCTTTGATATGACAACACCTGCAGCATGAGTAGAGGCATGCCTCGGCATACCTTCTAAAAGTTTTGCAGTGTCAATTAATTCCTTGGTTCTTTCATCATTATTATAGTGGTTCTTAAGCTCAGGGTTTAATTCTAAAGCCTTTTCTATACTCATTCCTATTTGGAAAGGTATCATTTTTGCAATTTTATCCACATCACCATATGGAATGTCCAAAGCCCTTCCCACGTCTCTTATTACAGCCCTGGCTGCCATAGTTCCAAATGTAATTATCTGGGCAACCCGGTCTTCCCCATACTTTTTTACAACATAGTCTATAACTTCCTGCCTTCTCTCATAACAAAAATCGATGTCAATATCCGGCATACTTATTCTTTCCGGATTTAAAAACCTTTCAAAAATAAGATTGTATTTTAAAGGGTCAATGGTTGTTATGCCTAAAGAGTAGGAAACAAGGCTTCCTGCTGCAGAACCCCTTCCCGGTCCTACCATTATATTGTTGTCCTTTGCGTATTTTATAAAATCTCCCACAATAAGGAAATAATCCACATATCCCATCTGTTTTATTACAGACAGTTCATATTCAAGCCTTTTTATAATTTCTTCTTTATTCCATTCATCTTTATATAATTTCTTTAAACCGTCATAACAAAGGTTTCTCAGGTACTCAAAAGAATCCTGTTCTTCCGGAACCTGAAAATGTGGAAGGTGTAATTTCCCAAATTCCAGTTCCACATTACACATATCTGCAACTTTCACTGTATTTGAAATTGCCTCGGGAATGTTTTTAAATTCCTCCGCCATTTCTTCAGGAGACTTTAGATAAAAATCATCTGTGGAAAATCTCATACGGTCTTCATCATTTATACTCTTTCCCGTCTGTATACATAAAAGTATTTCATGTGCCTTTGCATCCTGCCTTCTTAAATAATGCACGTCATTTGTAGCAATTAGGGGAATACCGGTATCCCTGCTTAGTTTTACAAGCTGTGAGTTTACAATTCTTTGCTCTTCTATACCGTTACTTTGAATCTCTAGATAAAAACTGTCCTCTCCAAATATACTTTTATACTTTAGGGCAATTTCTTTTGCCCTTTCATAATTATTGTTTAAAAGTGCCCTGGGTATGTCCCCTGAAAGACACCCGCTTAATGCTATAAGACCTTCCCCGTACTTTTCTAAAACTTCCATATCAATTCTGGGCTTGTAATAAAAACCTTCAATAAACCCTATAGACACAATTTTCATTAAATTTTTATATCCTGAATTATTTTTAGCAAGAAGAATCATATGCCCCGGCTCTGAGTCTAAACCTGCTTCTTTGTCAAACCTGGACCTCCTTGCTGTATAAACTTCGCAGCCTAAAACAGGCTTTACACCGTTTTTGACGGCCTCTTTATAAAAGTCTACAACTCCGTACATTACGCCATGGTCTGTAATTGCAATGCTGTCCATACCAAGTTCTTTTGTACGGAGTATAAGGTCTTTTATTCTATTTGCCCCGTCAAGAAGGCTGTATTCAGTATGCGTATGCAAATGCACAAATTTTCCCACAGATAATCATTCCTTCTAATCTAAAAGCACTTTTTATTAACAACAGGGAACAAAAAGCATCTTTTCAATAACGGAAAGCACATCATTCTGTAAATCTTCCAGCTTTTCTTTAGATTCATCCATACTGCTTCCTGTTACCCCAAAGTATACTTTTATTTTAGGTTCGGTACCCGATGGTCTTATGCAGAACCATGCGTTATCTTCCATTTCATAGTACAATACATTTGACTGGGGAAGTAGGATTTTTTCACTTACCCCACTTTCAACTTCAACTCTCTCCCCAACTTCATAATCTCTTACAGCTAAAGCTTTGTACTTTCCAAACTCTGTAACCTTTTCTTCTCTTAATTTCTGCATTGCAGAATTAATTCTCTCCAACCCTTCTTTACCTTTCAAGGTAAAATATTTAATTCCTTCAAGGGTATAACCATACTTGTCTAAAACTTCTAAAAATCCTTCATATAATGACATATCCCTGGATTTATAGTAAGCTGCCATTTCAGCAATGAGCATGGATGCTAAAACCGCATCTTTATCCCTTACAAAAGTACCTGCTAAATATCCATAGCTTTCTTCAAAGCCAAATATGAACTTTTTATCACCATATTCATCTAACTGTTTAATCTTTTCACCAATAAATTTAAATCCAGTTAAAACTTCTATCAATTCCACTCCATAATGCTTTGCTATTTCTTTTGCAAGTTCTGTGGTAACAATGGTTTTAACCACAAATGCATTTTCAGGAAGCTCGCCCTTTTCTTTTTTCTGAGAAAGTATGTATTCAAGCATCAAACACCCCACCTGATTGCCTGTAAGGGGTACATACTCCCCGTCTTTGTTTCTCACTATTACACCCACCCTGTCAGCATCAGGGTCTGTTCCAAAAATCATATCTACATTTTCTTTTTTTGCCATTTCAATAGCCAGCTCAAAAGCGTCTATTTCTTCCGGATTTGGATACTTAACTGTAGAAAACTGAGGATCAGGAAGTTCCTGTTCTTTTACAATCAGCACTTTCTTAAATCCTATTTCATCTAAAACTCTTCTTACAAGTTTATTTCCTGCTCCATGCAAAGGAGTATAAATTATCTTAAAGTCTTTTCCTGTTTCCTTTGCCAATTGTGCATTAACGCAAAGGGTTTTAAGGCTGTTTATATATGCATCATCCACTTCTTTTCCAATGATTTTAATTAAGCCTTCTTTAATTGCTTCTTTTTCATCCATAATATTTACTTTTGTAATGTCTTTAATTTCTTCAATATAAGAAAAAACTTTGATGGCACCTTCCACTGCCAGCTGTCCGCCATCTTCACTATACACTTTATAACCATTATACTCCTTTGGGTTGTGGCTGGCAGTTATCACAATCCCGCCGGCAGCCTTTAAGTACCTCACTGCAAAAGAGAGTTCAGGTGTTGGTCTTAACTCATCAAAAAGATATACTTTAATGCCGTTTCCGGCAAAAACTTTAGCTGCCTCCATGGCAAATTCTGATGATTTGTAGCGGGAGTCATATGCAATTACAATTCCCTTGTCTTCTCCTCCAAGATCCTTTGCATAATTTGCCAGACCTTGGGAAGCCTTTCTTATGGTGTATATATTAATCCTGTTAGTTCCAGCACCTATAATTCCCCTAAGTCCGCCGGTTCCAAACTCCAAATCTTTATAAAATCTTTCTTCAATTTCTTCCGGATTGTCTTTAATAGCAAGTAATTCTTCTTTTGTCTCCTGGTCAAAGTAGTCACTTTCAATCCAGAATTTGTAAATTTCATTTATTTTTGCACTATCTCTCATACTATATCTCTCCTATCTATCACACCAATAATATTATATTCATATTTAAATTTTTTTTATCAGAATTTTTGTCAGTAATAATTAGTATACCATATTTTATTCATATTACAATAATGTTGCGTACATTATTTTAAAGTAGGCTGTCCTATACCGTTTCTGTATATTTTACAAAAAAAAGACCAATATGGCCTGATTTTAAAGGGTGTATATTGGTCTTTTTTAAAAAATTTAATTTTTCATAGTGAAGTTTTACACAAAATTTATTTTAATACTAAAGGTGATCCTGGGTTGTCTGGCTTGTAATGTTATTTTTATAAGCATATATTGCAGCCTGTGTCCTGTCTGTCACATTAAGCTTTTTAAATATATTTGAAACATGGTTTTTAACGGTTTTTTCACTGATATAAAGTCTTTTTGCAATTTCCCTGTTAATCAGTCCTTCTGCTATCAGCGCCAAAACTTCTTTTTCCCTTGAAGTTAAGTTGCTGTCTTCACTTTTCTCTTTGGTATTTGAAGTAATCCTCTTAAACTCTTTAATCAGTTCTTTTGTCATATTCCCTTGTATATAAGCCTCTCCCGAATTTACACTCCGGATAGCCTCTATTAAAATATTAGGATCCGCATCTTTTAAAACATACCCCTCTGCACCCATATGCAGGGTTTTAAACAAATACTCCCTGTCCTCATGTATAGTTAAAACAATAATTTTTGACGGCACCTTTTCATTTTTTATCTCCTTTATTGCCTGCAACCCATTCATCCCCGGCATGTTAATATCCATTAATATAACATCTGGCTGTTTTTCCCTTGCAATGTCCAATGCTTCTTCTCCATTTGATGCCTGTGCTATAACTTCAATATCATCTTCCAGCTCTAATATTTGTTTTAGCCCTTCCCTCACCATGGCATGATCATCTGCTATGGCAACATGTATTTTCTCCGATGTTTTATTCATTTGAGACCTCCTCTTTTGAAATTAAAGGTACAGTAATTTTAAGGACAGTTCCCTTTCCGATGCCAGAAGAAATTTCAAACATCCCTCCCAATAATTCCACTCTTTCTCTCATACTTAAAAGACCAAAGCCGCCATTTATATTATGGTTTTTCATATCTATCAAAGATATGTCAAAACCTTTTCCGTCATCAGAGATATTAAGCATCAGTTCTTTTTCGGAAAATTCCAAATCTATTTCTACATTTTTAGCATCAGAATGCTTTTTTATATTGTTTATTGCCTCCTGGACAATCCTGAATATCGTCAGAGAAATTACAGGCTTTAAATCTTTACAGACACCTTTGGTATTAAACATCACAACGGTATTTGATTCTTCCTGATATGCCGCTATATGTCTTTGCAGTGTTGGTATAAGACCTAAATCGTCCAATGACATTGGTCTTAAATCATATATTATCCTTCTTATATCTTGAAGTGAATTTCTCACCACAGACTTTAGCCCTCTTATTTCGTCCTTTGCCTTAACCGGATCTGTTTCCACCAGGCGTTCACAAATTTCTGCTTTCATAACCACGTTTGACATGAGCTGTGCCGGCCCGTCATGAATGTCCCTGGCAATCCTTTGTCTTTCTTCTTCCTGGGCCTTTACTATTTTAAGTGCCATCAGCTGTCTTTGGCGTATATCCTCAAGCTTTACACTTACATTCTGCAAATCCCCTGTAAGGCACTCTAAAGAAACACTTATATTAGAAATAAGACCATCTGCTTTTTTCACTGTCCTGTAAGCATCTTTAAGTCTTATTTCCAACTCGTTTCTCCTGTTAATGTAGTGGCGCTCGGTTTCTTTTAATATAATAAGCTGTACTCTCAAATCATCAGCTTTCTCATATGCCTTTTTGATTTCTTCCTTTGGATATTTATCGTGATTTTTGCTTAAAAACATTAATTTTTTTTTGCTTTCCCGCAATTCACCTTCTAAAAAGCTTACTTTTGACATGGTTTCTGATACAAGTTTTTTCAATTCGTCAAGCTCATTTTCTAAGCGCCCGCACTCTTTCCGTGCCCCTTCTGCAATATCATATATCTGGGATTTGCTTTTGTTTATAGCTCTGACGGTTTTTTTAATTATCCTGTCTAAATTTGCAATATCTGATTTAAAATTGGACACTTCAATACCCCGCTATGTATTGTTGTAATAATATACATTTGTTAGAAAATTTTAAAATTTAGAGAATCAGCTGTTAGGTTATTGGCTTAAAAAAATTAACTAATCTTTGAGTGAAAAACATTGGATTTTGGCATTATTTATGCATTACTTATATTAATACTTCTATATATTTTTTAAAAATCCTTCATTTCTTTGCACTAAAATCTTACCTTATTTTTAAATATAAATTTTAATTTAAAATTTAAAGCTTACCATATGGCATATTTTGCAATAAATAAAATAAACTTATACAGGGATTATTTTAAAATTCAGGTGTTTCATGAATTTATTATCTTTTATTAAGAAAAATTCATATATAATATATATTAAATCTTTTTTTCTCCCGGCAGCATGTATTTTATTTATACTTCTTCTTATTGTTTTTCCAAATACAGCTGTAGAGTCAGCGGGCGAAGGTTTGAACCTTTGGCTTAAAACTGTATTTCCATCCCTTTTTCCCTTTTTAGTTGCATCGGATATTTTGAGTAAGACAGGTTTTGTAAAATGTTTAGGTATTCTTTTAGAACCTATAATGCGCCCTCTTTTTAATATCCCCGGATGCGCATCTTTTACCCTTGCCATGGGACTTAGCTGCGGCGCTCCTGTTGGTGCCAAACTTACTGCAGGTTTAAGGAATGAAAGACTTTTAACTAAAGTTGAATCTGAAAGACTTCTGGCATTTACAAATAATTTAGGTCCTCTTTTTATTACAGGTGCTGTGGCTGTAGGAATGTTTAAAATGCAAAGTCTTGGCTCCCTCCTTCTTGTATGCCACATTTTAGCAAGCCTTACTGTGGGAATATTGTTTAGATTTTATGGTAAAGATTTAGAGTGCAAAAGGATAAAGTACAGGGATAAAAATAATAAAAATTTAATTCAAAGATTTAAAATAGAATTAAATAATTCTTTAAACGGAAGCAACCTAAGCCTTCCTAAAATTTTAGGGGATTCAATCCAAAACTCACTTAAGACTATCTTAACTGTGGGAGGATTTATTACTTTTTTTTCAGTTTTTATAAATATTTTAATTGAAACGGGTTTTATTTCTTATTTATCAAATATTATATTTTCCATTTTGTATTCAACAGGTATAAATAAGGAAATAATAACAGCCCTTTTAAGCGGTTTTTTTGAAATTACAACCGGGGCGCATTTAGCAAGTAAAGCCGGCAGCCCTTTTATCCAGAAATTAATCTGTGTAAGTTTCATTATGGGCTGGGCAGGTATTTCTATTCATTTCCAGGTTTACAGCATGATAAGTAAAGCAGGTATCAGCTTAAAGCCGTACCTCTTTGGAAAACTTCTTCAAGGAGTTTTTGCTGCCATTTATACTTTCTTTGGGGCAAAATTTATAAGTCTTTCTTCTTCCGCCGTTCCTGTATTTAATTTTTTATACCCGGGCAGCACCCTTTCCTGGCATCAGCACTTTATTATCTCTCTCTTTAATGTTTTAGCATCAATTTCCATTATTTCGTTGATAGCTTTTATAGTTTTGTTTTTCACCCTTTTTAGAAAAATCTTCACAAAGGCTTAAAAATTCAGACAGTAAATATTCCCCTTCATCCATTTGAATGGTTTTAGGAAATTTAGGTGTTAAAGAACATATAGACAATCTATAGTGGTGGTCAATTTTATATCTTTTAAAAAAACAGTTTTTCAAATTATTTTGAGTCTCAAAAATTATCTCTTCATCTTTTATTTTAAAGGAAAATGAATCAAGGGGGATGTTTAATCCCCTTCCGTCTGCCTTTATATAGCTTTCCTTCAAAGTCCAGAGATCAAAAAAATATTTAAGCCTTTCACTCTCTTCTTTTTTGTATAAATCTTCCGCCTCTTCCTTTGAAAAAAACCTGTCTGCAATTTTAATATTTATATCCTTTATTTTCTCCACATCAATTCCTACAGGTTTGTCACTTACAGCACATACAACCCATTTTCCTGAATGGGATATATTAAAATGAAACTCATCATAATTCTCAAGGTAGGGCTTACCAAATTCGTTGGTTTTTAAAATTATTTCATCATTTGCTAATTTAAGCTTTGTCATAATTATTTTTCTTATCAACACTTCCCCAATCAGGGTTTTTAATGAGTCTTCATATCTTAAAAATCTCTTTATTTTCTTTTCTTTTTTTTCAGGAATATAGCATAAAGCCTTTTCATATAAATTTTTATCCACTTCATTTTTTAATTCCACGGCATAAACTTCAAGCATTCTTTCACCTCAAAAAAATAGTTTTAAAAAAACAGAAGTTTAATTTTTAAAAAGCAATATCTTATTTTTTCTATAGAATTATACCATATAGCAGCTAAAATCTGTACATGTGAATCTTTACATATGAAAATTTAAAAACAATCCTGTTTGTTTCAAAACATTGGATATGATATAATTATTTTAGGTAGCAGCACAATTCTCACCATTTCTATTTACTTTAATTTTTCATCAGTTTAAACTGCCTAATTTTTGGTATTTTGATTTTATCATTTTTTTAGGGAGGATAAAAATGAGAGCTATTGGTAACAAAAACTTTTTTCTATGTGTTTTATTTATATCTTTAATAATTTTAAGTTTCTTTTCTGTTAAAACTTATGCCCAGTCCAAAAACATAGTAGGATATTTTTCTGAATGGGGTATATACCTTGAAGACAATTATTACGAAGTTTCACATATCCCGTGGGACAAAATAACCCATATAAATTATGCCTTTGCCAAAATTGAAGACGGAAAAATAGCCATACATGATACATGGGCTGCCATTGAAAAGCCTTTTGGAGATGACACATGGGAAACCCCTGTAAGAGGGCATTTTGGACAGCTTATGAAATATAAAGAGCAATACCCCCACGTAAAAACCTTAATATCAGTAGGCGGCTGGACACTTTCTACATATTTTTCAGATGTGGCTCTTACAAATGAATCAAGGGAACTATTTGCCCAAAGCTGTGTTGATTTTATACGAAAGTATCAATTTGACGGAGTGGATATTGATTGGGAATACCCTGTAGGCGGAGGTATGTCTACAAATATAACAAGACCTGAGGACAAGGAAAATTTTACCCTTCTTTTAAAAACTTTAAGGGAAAAACTTGACGATGCGGGTAAAGAGGATGGAAAGCATTATCTTCTTACAATAGCAGCACCTGCCGGAAGTTCGGCAATTGGAAATATGGAACCTGATAAATTTCATCAGTACCTTGACTTTATAAACCTTATGACATATGACTACAGCGGTTCCTGGGAAAATACAACAAACCATTTGTCCCCCCTTTACACAAATCCTTCTGACCCTTCTTCCCCTTACAGGAAAGAGAGGGGGAATATTGACTGGACGGTAAATGAATATTTAAAACTAGGAGTTCCTGAACACAAACTAAACTTAGGAATACCCTTCTATGCCACAGGCTGGACAAATATAACCGGAAGTTCAGACGGGCTTTTTGGTACCTCTCATGAACCTTTAGGGACAAAACCATTTCACTACATAAAAGATTTATTAAATTTACCTGATTCATCATTTTTAAGACTTTGGGATGAATATGCCAAAGCTCCTTATATATGGGACAGCATCTCTTCCACCATGTACAGCTATATTGATGAAGAAGCTCTTCAAATAAGATTAGACTATGTGGAAGAAAAAAATTTAGGAGGCATTATGATATGGGAGTTAAGCGGGGACCATCCTAAAGAAGGCGGGGATACATTGACTACTTTAGTATATGATTTCTTTAAAAATTCATCTAAAGAAACCCTGTATGGAGACGTAAACGGGGATAACATTGTTAATTCCAGCGATTTGACCATTTTAAAAAGATATATTTTAGAGATAATAGACAGTTTCCCCTATCCCGAAGGATTAATAAATGCAGATGTAAACTGCGATGGGGAAATTAATTCAATAGATTATAATCTGATACAAAGATATATTTTAGAAGAAATCAGTAAATTGCCTGTAAATTAACTTTATAAACACTTGCTGTTTATAATATAAATTATATATATAGATATATACTTTAATTATAGATATATACTTTAATCCTTTAAAATTTCACACAGGCTAAAACTTAAGATTTCTCACAGGCTACAGCCTGTGTATTTTTTGTGCTTATAAAATGTTATTTTTGAAAATTTTTCTTGAAAATTCTTTCCACTTATTATATAATTATTTATGAAAGTTCATTTTTTAACTAAATCTAAACTGCACAAGTCTTAAAGTTACTACTTATCTTTTTTATCTCAAATTCCAAAAACTTTCCTTTGAAAAAAGACAAGGAGGTCTGTTTATGAAAAAAGGAACTGTAGGTATTTTACTAAAAACTTTGCCGTTTTTGGGAATTAGATTTGGCATTTATGTGGTGACTGCAATAGCTGCAATGCTGTGGCTGGGAATATTGATTTTTATCTCCGGCGCAATTGGCTCTCCCCAAGTGGCGGCTATTTTATTTTTACTAGGCATTGCAGGTATTTTTGGAATTGTAAAAGCGGCGGGACACTTTGTATTATACTTTTTAAAGGCAGCACATATTGCAGTTATAACTGAATACTTAACAACAGGCAATATGCCTGAAAAGGGACAGGTTAAATACGGAATAGAAAAAGTTAAATCAAATATCGGTGCTGCTGCATCCGTTGCAGTTTTGGATATTCTAATAAGAGGAGCAGTACGACAGGTAATCCGGATATTTAACACTATTGGTTCTTTTCTGTCTATAATTCCTGGAGCCGCATTTATAATACGTCTTTTTAATTTAGTTGTAGAAACAGCATGCAATTACATTGATGAGTGCATTTTAGGATATATTTTTGTTAGCAGGGAAAACAATCCAGAGGCCAACATATGGAAAACCTCGGCAGATGGAATTGTCTTATATGCTCAAAACTGGAAAGCTATAGGTGTTGGTGCAGTTAAAACAGTTCTTATGCTGTGGGTATTAAAAGCTATTTTATATATAGTTTCTTTTGCCTTGTTTGCAAGTTCTTTGAATATGGGCTTTTTTGGTGTGCTGTTTATCGCCCTTGTTGTATGGGCTTTAAATAAAGCAATAATAGATCCTCTGGCAACTGTAAATATGGCAAAAGCGTATTTTGCCGCTATAGAACAAAACCCGGTACCAGCTGTAGACTTATACGAAAAAGTCTCCAATGCATCCAGCAAGTTTAGACAAATCCTTGATAATGCAGGAAGCGCGGCAGGCGGAATGGCACAACCTACAAATATATAGATAACCCATAAACAATTAAAAAGTATAGCCGGTTTTATTAAAATATAAGGCTTGAATGATTTTTAAGATCATCCAAGCCTTGTTTTTTTAAAGTTTAAATATACACGTCCTAGTTTTAATTATACCCATCCGCGGAGTTTTACAGCTTCAGCAACACGGTTAATGGCAATTACATATGCTGCATCACGCATGTACAAACCTTTTTCCTGTGCAAGGTTATGTACAGCATGGAAAGCAGATGTCATCTTTTGGTCAAGCTTTTCTAAAACTTCTTCCTTTGGCCAGAAATAATTCATATTGCACTGTACCTGTTCAAAATAACTGCATGTAACACCACCGGCATTGCATAAAAAGTCAGGGATCAGATAAATATTTCTTTCCTTAATTAATGCATCCGCATCAGGTGTAGTAGGACCGTTAGCACCTTCACAAATAACCTTTACCTGGCTGCTTATTTTAGTAACCGTCTCTGGTATTATCTGGTTTTCTAATGCACATGGAAGCAATATGTCAACATCCTGGGATATCCATTCCCCACCGTCTAAAACTTCACACCCTAAATCTTTTGCTTTTTCTTTATCAATAGTACCAAAAGCATCTTTAATTTCTGCCATCTTTTCAATGTCTAATCCATCAAGTTTACGGAAAGTATAAGCTTTTTTGTCAACATTGTCCCATGATGATATGGCAATAACTTTTCCACCCATTTTTGAATACAGGCGGGCAGCATGCTCTGCAACATTACCAAAACCCTGGATGCTGGCAGTTGTTTTTGTTATATCAATATTAAGGACTTTTAATGCTTCCCTCAATGTATAAATCACACCATATCCGGTAGCTTCCCTGCGTCCTAGTGAACCGCCCATGCCCACAGGTTTTCCGGTAATTACTCCAGGATAATGGGCACCGGTTAGTGTCTCATATTCGTCCATCATCCAAAGCATATGCTGGGCATTTGTCATAACATCAGGAGCAGGTACATCTTTATTTGGACCTATATTTTTAGCAAGCTGTCTTATATATCCACGGCAGAGTCTTTCCTGCTCACTTTCAGATAAATTACGCGGATCGCAAACCACTCCGCCCTTGCCCCCGCCAAGTGGTATATCAACAACAGCACACTTCCATGTCATCCACATAGATAATGCACGGACAGTATCAATTGTCTCATCAGGATGGAAACGTATCCCGCCTTTAGCAGGTCCCCTTGCATCATTATGCTGTACCCTGTAACCTTTAAAAACTTTACATGAACCATCATCCATTTTCACAGGAATTGTAAAGTGAAATTCCCTGCTTGGCTGGCGCAGCAATTCACGGGTGGGTTCATCAAGTCCGATTAAATCTGCCACAGTGTCAAACTGTGTCTGTGCAACTACATACGGATTATAAGAGCTTTCACCCATTTTTTATCCCCTCGCTTTACTTAAAATTTCGCTTTTATTGTTTTATTGATTTATGGTAAAATTGAATAAAAGCATATTATAATTATACTTTTTTCATTTTTATTGTCAATGTTAATAAGGGAAATAATGGTGCATAAAATATTAATGACAGATTGCGGTAAATTAAGACAGTACTTTTCATTTTCAACAAATTAAGACTTTGTTTTTTTTTAAAAAAGTGCTAAAATAGAATGAGTTAAGAAAAGGTTTGTTTATAATTTAACATATAGGGCATATATGATTTATTTATAAGATAACATTATATGATTATGCCGTACTGATATGTTCTTTAAAAATATCTCCTAAAAACTTTATACTTAAAGGAAGTAAAGGAAGGTATAATAAAAAACAAACACACCTTTATTCTTAACAATGTATTTTGTATACATTATCATGTATGCAAAATTTACAGTAAATATTTAAGCAAAATCTTTAGTATGAAATGTAAAACTATTAAAAGGGGGAATAAAAAATGGCAAGAAAAAAACAAACAATGGATGGCAACACCGCTGCTGCACACGTAGCCTATGCATTTACTGAAGTTGCTGCCATCTACCCAATCACACCTTCAAGTCCAATGGCTGATTATGTCGACCAATGGTCTGCTGCAGGAAGGGAAAATATTTTCGGTAACCAGGTAAAAGTTGTTGAACTTCAATCTGAAGCAGGCGCTGCTGGAACAGTTCACGGTTCTTTAGCTGCAGGTGCACTGACTACAACATTTACAGCTTCACAGGGGCTTCTGTTGATGATTCCAAATATGTACAAAATAGCCGGCGAATTACTTCCTGGCGTATTCCACGTGTCAGCACGTGCTGTAGCTACACATGCTTTGAGTATATTTGGCGACCACAGTGACGTTTATGCTTGCCGTCAGACAGGATTTGCAATGCTTGCTGAATCAAATCCTCAAGAAGTTATGGACTTAAGTGCTGTTGCACACTTAGCTGCAATTGAGAGCAGGGTTCCGTTCCTCAACTTCTTTGACGGTTTCCGTACATCCCATGAAATTCAAAAAATTGAAGTATGGGATTATTCAGATTTAAAAGAAATGTGCAATATGGAAGCTGTAAAGGCTTTCCGCAACAGTGCATTAAATCCTGAAAATCCAAAAATGCGTGGTTCACACGAGAACGGGGATATATTCTTCCAGCACCGTGAAGCATGCAACCCTTACTACAATAATTTACCTGCTATTGTTGAAAAATACATGGCAAAAGTAAATGAAAAGCTTGGTACAAACTATGATTTATTTAACTACTACGGAGCACCGGATGCTGACCGTGTTATCGTTGCAATGGGCTCTTTCTGTGATGTAGTTGAAGAAGTGGTAGATTATCTAAATGCTGCTGGAGAAAAAGTTGGACTGATAAAGGTACGTCTATACCGTCCTTGGGTTTCTAATAGTTTCCTTAAAGTTCTTCCTAAGACGGTTAAAAAGATTGCAGTACTTGACCGTACAAAAGAACCCGGAGCATTAGGTGAGCCTTTATTCCTTGACGTTGCTACAACACTTCGTGAAGCAGGACTTAATGACATAGTTGTTACAAACGGACGTTATGGACTTGGCTCTAAAGATACTCCACCATCTTCTGTATTTGCCATTTTCACAGAACTTAATAAAGATGAACCTAAACCACGCTTTACAGTGGGAATAGTAGACGATGTTACACACTTGAGTTTACCGGAAGTTAAACCTGCTCCTATTACAGCGGCAAAAGGCACAGTTGAGTGTAAATTCTGGGGTCTTGGAGGAGACGGGACTGTGGGTGCAAACACCAACTCCATTAAAATTATTGGTGACCACACAGATAAGTATGTTCAGGCATACTTCCAGTATGACTCCAAGAAAACCGGCGGTGTAACTATCTCCCACCTAAGATTTGGAGATAAACCAATTAAGAGTCCTTACTATATAAATCAGGCTGACTTTGTGGCTTGTCACAATCCTTCATATATATTGAAAGGATTCAGAATGGTTCAAGAAGTTAAACCAGGCGGAACTTTCTTGATTAACTGTCAGTGGACTGATGAAGAATTAGGTGAAAAATTAGATGCTGATTCTAAAAAATACATTGCAGACAATAACATTCAGGTATACACAATAAATGCCATTGACAAGGCAATTGAAATTGGAATGGGTAAACGTACCAATACAATCCTTCAATCTGCATTCTTTAAACTGGCAAATATATTGCCTATCGAGGATGCTGTAAGATACATGAAAGAAGCAGCTAAAGCATCTTATGGTAAAAAAGGTGACGCAGTTGTTGAAATGAACTACAAGGCAATTGATGCCGGTGTAGATGCACTTCACAAAGTAGAAGTACCGGCTTCCTGGTCAAATCCTGAATCAGACGCTCCTGCTCCTGAAATTACAGGACGTCCTGAAACAGTTAAGATGGTTAAAAACCTAATGATACCAATTTCATTGATGAAAGGTGACGATTTACCGGTATCTGCCTTTGTGGATTATGCAAACGGAGAATTTGAACTTGGCGCTTCTGCATACGAAAAACGTGCTGTTGCAGTAAGCGTGCCTGAGTGGGATCCTGAAAAATGTATCCAGTGTAACAGCTGTGCATATGTATGTTCACACGCTACAATCCGTCCGTTTATGTTAGACGAGGAAGAAATAAAAGCTGCCCCATCTAATATAAAACTTGCTGATACAAGACCAAAGGCAAGCGAATATAAATTTACAATGAGTGTAAGTCCTATGGACTGTATGGGATGCGGCGAGTGTATCACTGTTTGTCCTAAGGATGCTATCAGGATGGTACCTAGGGAATCTCAATCCCATGAACAGCCAGTATTTGATTATTTAGTAGCAAATGTAAGCAAAAAGCCTGGAGTACCGGCGGCAACTACCGTTAAAGGATCACAGTTTAACCAGCCACTTCTTGAGTTCTCAGGAAGCTGTGCAGGCTGTGCAGAAACATCCTATGCTCGCTTAGTTACTCAATTATTTGGTGAACAAATGTATATATCCAATGCTACAGGTTGTTCTTCCATATGGGGAGGTCCTGCTGCTACCAGCCCGTATACAGTAAATAAAGACTCTAAAAAAGGTCCGGCTTGGGCAAACTCATTATTTGAAGATAATGCTGAGCATGGATTTGGTATGTACCTTGGACAAAAAGTTATACGTGAAGAATTAATTGCCAAAGTGGAAAAAATAGCTGCTTCAGATAAAGCTTCTGATGAACTTAAAGCTGCTATTGCTAAGTTCTTAGAAACTAAGGACAACACAAGGGATAACGCGCCTGCAGCAGATGCATTAATTGTTGAGCTTGAAAAGGCTGCAAATGCAGGATGTAACCTTGCTAAAGAAGTTCTTGAGAAAAAGCAATATCTGTCCAAGAAATCCATATGGATCTTTGGTGGAGACGGCTGGGCATATGACATTGGATTTGGCGGACTTGACCATGTACTTGCTACAGGTGAAGACGTAAATGTTATGGTATTTGATACAGAAATGTATTCAAATACAGGAGGTCAGACATCTAAAGCATCTACAATAGGTGAAGTTTGTCAATTTGCTGCTGCAGGTAAAGAAACTCCAAAGAAAAACCTAGCAGAAATAGCTATGACTTACGGATACGTGTATGTGGCACAAATTGCTCTTGGAGCGAACCCAGCTCAGGCTATTAAAGTAATTGCTGAAGCTGAAGCTTACAACGGACCTTCATTAATAATTGCCTATGCTCCATGTGAACTTCATGGAATTAAGGGTGGAATGAACCACTGTCAGACAGCAATGAAGAAAGCTGTGCAAAGTGGTTACTGGAATCTGTTCTCATTCAACCCTGCTCTTAAGGCTGAAGGCAAAAATCCGTTTACGCTTTCATCCAAACCGGGTGATGGAACTTACCAGGAGTTCTTAAACAACGAAATACGTTTCACACGATTGACACGCACATTCCCAGAACGTGCTGAAAAACTCTTTAATAAATCTGAAGCTTTAGCTAAAGAGCGTTATGAGCACTTACAGAGATTAGTTGAGCTTTATAAGCAAGAAGACTAATAAGGATTTATAAGTAAATAAAAAGGGAGCTTGTTGTATAAGCAGCTGAAAAACTGCTTGTACACAGCTCCTTTTTTAATACATAGTTTTTTTATGTCTTAATACACATCTAATTATTTAAAAATTCACTTCCCTCTAACCAATCAATAAACTGCTTTGCTGTCCTTGCAGACCTACCGTTGTACATAAGTTCCCATTTTATTGCTTCTTTTTGAAGCCAGTCTTTGTCTACATTAATGCCCCTTTTTTCTGCAAGACCCTCCACAATCTCCAAAAACTCCTTCTTGTCCGGTGATGAAAAAATCACAGTAATTCCAAACCTCTCTGAAAGTGAAAGCTTCTCTTGTATGGTATCTCTGGCCCTTACTTCATCATCAAGGCTGTCAGACTTTAAGCCCGCTCTCTCACTGAATTTCTCCTTAATAAGATGCCTTCTGTTGGAAGTGGCATAAATTAATACATTGTCCGGTCTGTTCTCTACCCCTCCCTCAAGGACTGACTTTAAAACGGTATAACTCTCTTCGGTATCTTCAAAGGATAGATCATCAACAAAAATGATAAATTTGCACTTTCTGTTTTTTACCTGTCTTATTATTGCAGGAAAATCCGTAAGATGCTTTTTTGAAACTTCGATAATTCTTAGTCCTGATTCACTATATTCATTTCCTATAGCCTTTACAGTTGATGATTTTCCCGTACCCCTGTCCCCATATAACAAAACATTGTTTGCAGGAAGCCCATTAACAAACTTTTCTGTGTTTTTTATCACATCAAGGCGCTGCTCCTCATAACCTATAAAATCTGATAAACGGATAGGGTCAGGGGATTCAATTCCTCTTAGGTATCCACCATTTTCCTTGCGCTCCCATACAAAAGCACTGTATCTGGCAAATATCCCACAGCCGTTTTTATAATAAAAGTCCGCAAGTTTTTTCACCTTTTCTCCCCATGTGCTATTCAGATAAAATTCATTAAATACATCATTGCATTGGACTGAAAATGTTTTTTTGCTGCACTTACTTTTCTTCTCAAACTCCCAAGAAGCAAGGCCATTTATTGCATCTCTTTGTAACCTGCTACCGGAAATTTTCTTTAAGGCAAATTCTTTAATTTCACCGGAAGTTATAGAAGATATGGCATAAAGACTGTCTAAATCCCTTGAAACTGCCTTTACCAATTGTTTATCAATATCCTCAAAACATTCTTTTTCTGCCAGCATAGAAAAGGGATTTTCATCAAATATAATTTTTTCAATTACATATTCTTTAAGTGTAGCAGTTGAATTTGATGCAATAAGTTCAATAAAAAACTCATTGTATAATCTTGTAAATACATTAAATTGTGGTTGGTCATTATTAATATAATCAATGAGTTTATATAATTTTTCAATTATCTTGTCTTCTAAAAATTTTCTATATACAGATAAACAATCAAAATTAAATAATAATTCTTCTAAATTCATTTGTACTATAAAACACCTCTCTTCAATGTCTGCCCATGATATCAATATTTTCTTTTCTTTGTTTTGCATTTAAATAACGCTCATATACATCCAGAACTTAAGATGTTTTTTTTGTATAATACACTATACTTACTTAAAAAATAATTATAATCTCTCCTTTATTTATTAATATAGTATTTTATAAGTGCCTAAACCTATTCTATATTTTTCTTTTAACTATTTCAACAATTACTTTAAAACCTGCCATTATGAAAGATAGAATAATACGCATTTGTAAACTTTTTAAAAAGACCAGTCATTTTATTGACCGGCCTTTTATAAATCTCATTAGTTAAATTCATTAAAAATCATATATTTTCATTTCTTAAAGCATCTATAGGATTATCATCTTTTATTTTTCTCATGGAATAAATCATTGTTGCAAAAACTACTGCAAAAACACTGCCTATGGCAATAACAACGCTATACCAAGGGACAAAGAATCCCGTCTCCCATCCTTCAATGATACTCCGGTAAATAAGATAGGTTACACCAAAGGATACAGGAATACCATACATCAACCCCTTAATTCCATAGAGCAGGCATTCATAATTCATCATTTTATTAAATCCCTTTTGGGTCATTCCTATAGACCTTAGCATTGCAAACTCCCGGCGGCGGAGGGCAATGTTTGTTGAAATTGTATTAAACACATTTGCCAGTGCTATCAGTGATATTAAAATTATAAATCCGTAGGAAAAAACATTAACAACGGTTACCAATGCTCTCATAGATTCCCCGTTTTCAGCAGCATCATACAGCCTTGAAACCGGTAATTCCTTTTCCTCTAAAATGCTGCACATTTTATTATATACAGACTTGTGATCATCCGCCTTAAAATACAATATTGCTTCCACACTTTCAATATTTCTGTCGGTGTAAGCTGAAATAGCACTGTAGGGGTACATAAATGTTATTGTATCTCCAAAGTTGTTATCCACACAAAATGGTTTTTCATCTGAAACAACACCAATTTTTAAATTTAATTCCTCAGTTGCCTCATCAAAGGTTAATTTCATCTCCTCTTCCCCATTTTCAGCATTTTCACTGCTAAAAAAGTAAATTGTCTCTCCTGCATCATCAGTATATTTTCCGTTGTAATAATACCCTTCTATTTTTTTAATCTGTCTCAATTTAATTTCTCCAATTTCTTCCTCTAATATATGGAATGTATAATATTTACTTTCATTACTATGTTTTGTAAAATCCCTAATAACAGCTAACGGCTCATCAGAATTTAAATATAATTCTTTATCATATGAATTTTTATTCAGAAACTTTTCATACGAGCCATTATCAATAAAATATATTGAAGCACTAAATTCTTCATGTCCTGACTTGTAGTAAGGATAGTTTTCCCCGTATATTTTTTTGCGGTAATTTATATATTCTTTACTTAGACTATTTACTGGAACTTCAATATTTTTATGCTCAAAATATGCATAACTGCTGTCTTTAACTCCTTTTACCCCGGATAATTCTTCAAACAACTCCTCTAATGAACACTTTTCACTAATGTCAGGCGTAAAGGTATAAATAATATCATATTCTTTCTCATCTATAACAGAATTGGTGCCCTTTGTAAGATATGCACAAAAACTACTGGCAGATATAAACAAAACCACACTCATAAAAAGGGAAACTACTGTAGCACGATACTTTTTCTTGTTGCGTTTAAAATTCTTCCTAGCAATCATACCTTCAAATCCAAACAGCTTGTAAGTAAGCTTTGAGGTTTTCACCTTTCCTGCCTTAATCTTAACGTCATTATTTTGCCTGACGGCATCAATGGCAGATAACTTTACGGCGCGTCTTGCAGGAATATACGCAGATATCAGCACTGTAATAAACCCTATCAGTACTGCGGCAACCACAGCACCTGCCGATACATATAAATGCAGTTCCACATTTGAATTATATTGTAAAAAAGACATAAATAAATTTCTTGTAAGTTTTAATGTTACCCCTATTCCTGCAATTCCAGATAATATGCCCAGGGGTATACCAATTATGCTTAAGAAAAATGCCTCAAAAAACACACTTCTTAATAACTGCCTCTTGGTTGCACCTATAGATGATAAAAGGCCGAACTGCTTTGTCCGTTCACTTACGGATATGGAAAAAGCATTGTATATTAATGAAATTGAGCCAAACATTATAAGGGCAATTAAAACCCCGGCAAGTCCGTACAATACCTTATTAAAACCGATATCATCTGAAACACCTCTAAGCCGAAGATAATCTGTGTTAGTTTCTCTTTTGTTTTCAGGAAAATTGGCATCTAAAAAATTATAAATATTTTTTATTTTTTTTACTTTGATATAGACATCATAATTGTCAGCACCGGCATTATCTGATAAAGTCAAAGCGGTATATCCGGGACTAACATAAGGTTCAAAGCTGGGACGTTCATAAAACCCCACCACGGTAAATATACGCTGTTCTCTTATCACCAATTCTTCAGTCTCTTCCATTCCGCCATTTTCACCATTCAGATATCCAACACTTTGATCCAGTTCAAAGCCATCGGAAATCCTGCTTCCAATATCCAGTAAAAGCTCATCGCCTATTGAATATTTTACACCGCCAGTAGTTTCTAAATGTTGAGGAAGAATTATCTCTAGCCTGCTTTCCGGCATTCTTCCCTCTATTAAATTAACGGGCATTACATCCATAAAGGTTTTGTCCATTCCCCCGATAAAAAGATACGGCATATAATCATGCCGTGATTCTTCCAGCTTTGCATAACCGATATTTTGGAGCCATGTATAAGACTCTACATCGGGGTTTTCCTCTAATTCATCAATCTGTGCTTTTTTTACGTTATATGCCGCACCGTGCCAATCCCCGTCCTGGGAAATGGCCACATCCAGCAAAAAATTCTGTAGGCTTGACACCGAAGTGGTAACCGCCGTAATCATTGATGCAGATAAAATAATCCCTATAATAGTTACAATGGTTCTTATTTTATTTCTTTTGAGAATTTGAAGAGTTACTTTATTAATTATATTCACCTTCCAATCACCTCATCTCGGGTGATTTTTCCATCTTCAATGGCAATAATGCGCTGAGCCTGCAGGGCAATGTTCTCATCATGTGTAACTATAATCAAAGTTTGATTGTATTTCTTGTTTGAAAGTTTTAAAAGTTCAATAATCTCCTGACTGTTTTTTGAATCCAGGTTCCCTGTAGGCTCATCGGCAAGAACAACAGCCGGAGCATTTATTAATGCCCTGCCTATGGATACGCGCTGCTGCTGGCCTCCTGAAAGCTGATTTGGAAGATGATTTTCCCTGCCCTTAAGATTTAGCGTCTCAAGAAGTTCTTCCAATCTCTCATTATTTACTTTCCTGCCGTCCATAAGCACAGGCAGGGTAATGTTTTCTATAACATTTAGCACAGGAATAAGATTGTAAAACTGATATATAAGTCCAACTTGTCTTCTGCGGAAGACTGCAAGTTGTTCATCATTTTTTGCATAGACATCCTGACCATCCACATAAACCTTTCCGCTGGTTGGTTTGTCCACCCCGCCTAAAATGTGCAATAGTGTAGATTTTCCCGATCCGGAAGGTCCTATGATTGCTATAAACTCACCTTTTTTTACTGAAAATGTTACCCCGTCTAATGCCCTTACTTCATTTTCCCCTTTTCCATATGTTTTTGTAAGATTTTCTACTCTCAACAATTCCATAATGCCATTCATCTCCTATTTTTAGTTTATGCCATAATTATATCTTTCTTAAGTGACAGGGCAGTGACTTTAAAATAACAAAAACGTCACTTAAAACAGGAATTAAATTTATAAGTCAAAACCTAAATATTTTAAATATTTAGGTTTTGACTTATAAATACAGATATATATGGCTTGTTGGAGCAGTTTCTAAAATACAGGTATCAAACCTTTGCTATCTCCTGTTATACATATTCCACCCTCATTGGTGACTTTAAAAGTATTTTCAATTCCTACCATTCCAACGTTTTCAATGCCCTTTTTAGGTTCTAAAGCCAGCACCATACCCTCTTTGAGAGGCTCTTCAAAACCTTCTGCAATAACAGGCATTTCATCAACATGAAGTCCTATTCCATGGCCTAAAAACTTTACACTTCTTTTTCCAAAACCCATAAAATTTTGTTTAAATTCCTCGGAAAGACTACCCATTATATCTCTGTAAATATCAGCCGGAGCTATCCCTGGCTTTAACATTGATGCAATTTTGTCCTGTATATCAACGCAAGTTTTGTGCTGTGCCACCACCTCATCAGGAAGGGGTTTGCCGAACATATACGTCATTGTCTTGTCTGTATGATAACCTTCCACACCACAGCCAACGTCAACAAATACCAAGTCACCTTTTTTAAGTTTTCTTTCGTGGCTACCTAAAAGTGGTACTGCAGGACTCAGTCCATAATTTCCTCCAGGTCCATTAAAGTAGGTTGGGTAAATGGAACTTTCCCCAAAACAAATATGTCCGATAAGTATTTCTGTATCAAACATTCCAAAACGTGCTATTCCCTGATGCCCTTCTTCCACCATTATTGAATATAATTTCGTTGCAAACTCAACTTCACTCATTCCTTCTTCAAGAATTTCAGGTACACGTTCTTCCAGTATCTTTTTATGGATAGTTCCGCACCTTTCCATTATTTCCATCTCATAAGGACTTTTAACCGACCGTATGCCGGAAATCTGCCTGTCTAGAGATTTCACATTTTTAAAGGGAAAATACTTTTGAAACCTCTCATAAAAGCCAAGAGGTACAAACTCCGTCTCAAGGTATATGGTATCCGGGATGCTTGTAAAATTTTGAGCTGCATCCCTAAAACTTCTCATTGGTTTAATGTTAGGGAAAAGGGATTCATCCATGGCCCTTTCAAAGCTTCTTCTAACCCACAAGGTTGCCTCATCGTCCCGTGGGATTAAAAGCATCCCCTCCGGCATGGTGCCGGTAAAATAATAAAGGTTCACTTTACTAAAAATAACTGCCATTTCCCAGCCGGCATTCTGCTCATCCATTATCTTACGGAATCTTTCCATGCGGGATTTTAGCTCATCTAATGGTACCTTTTTCATTTATAACCTCCTAAAGTTAAAGAAATTATTTATATTTAAATGTTAGCCGAAATTCATAAGAATTATATCATACTAAATACCTACTGGCTACTTCCCTTTCCGGAATTATATATTTTCATTTCTCAACGCATCTATAGGATTATCCTTTTTAATTTTTCTCATGGAGTAAACCATTGTTACAAACACTATAGTAAAGACACTACCTATGGCATTTGCAATTCTTCTTCCCCTATGTCACTTAGAGCATTAGTATATTAAATTGTTTGTTTGTAAAACCTTACTGTAAATTTGGCGCCCCCATCCATTTTGTTTTCTGCTTTAACGGTACCATTTTGATTTGCAATAATTGTCCTTGCAAGGGCAAGACCTATCCCAACACTATGGCTGCCGGCATTTTTACCTTTATAAAACCGTTTAAATAAATGTGGTAAATCCTCCCTATCTATACCCGGCCCGTTATCACTTATTACAATCTCTGTATAAATAGGATTTTCTTCTGCCTGTATTGTTATTTTTCCGCCCTTTTGCGTGTTTTCCATACAGTTTTTTATTATATTCCCAATGGCTTCAACAGACCAGGACAAGTCTCCTTTATAGGTCTCGTCCCCGTTTATATTAACTTCAATCTGCTGCTCCCTAAGTTCTAAAGGTATTGCAATGGATGCTATGGAAAGCTTAATCAGTTCAGAAACCAACACTGTTTTCCGCTGAAGAGTAACAGTGCCTGCATCTAATCTCGATATTTTAAGAAGTGCAGATATAAGCCACTCTATCCTTGAAAGCAGCATCTCAGTTTCATTTACAAGCTCCTGCCTTTTTTTATAGGGAAGTTCTTTTTTTGATAAAAGAGATAACAATATATTTATTGATGTAAGAGGGGTTCTGATTTGGTGGGATATGTCGGCAAGAGAGTCCGCCAGGTATACTTTTTCTTTTTTTAGCATTTCCGCCTGCTCTTTTAATCTTATAATAAGCTTTTGTACTTCATCCTGTAAAATTGAAAGTTCACCCTCTGAGTATTCATTTAAATCTATAAAATCTTTCCCGTGAAGGATTTTATCAATCTTATTGCTTAGTTGTGCAATTTTTGTATATCTTTTATATGTAATTATAAAATGGCTTAAAATAAACATTAAACATAGAATAAAAGTAAAAATGCCGCACTTATTTCCATATATAAAACTAATACCGGTAGCAAGGAATGTTAGAATAGAAAAAAATAAAAGGCTTTTTTTTATCTCAGGATTCCTAAAAAAACTCACATTACTCACCAACCTTGTATCCAAGCCCGCGAATGGTTTTTATTATTTTGGGATTTTGGGGGTCATCTTCTATTTTTTCACGCAGGCGTTTTATATACACAGTTAATGTATTGTCGTTTACATACTCCCCGGCAATGCTCCAAATTTCTTCAATGAGCCTGCTTCGGGACAAAACAATACCCTTGTTATTGATAAATACCAACAATAATCTATATTCCAACGCTGAAAGATAAATTTCTTCCCCGTTTTTTGTAACTAAACCTTTAACTGTATCTATGCATATATTATCAAGTTTTACTACCGGTATACTCTCCCCACTTCTTCTTAAAACATTTCTTATACGGGATAAAAGTTCCCTTGGACGAAAAGGCTTTATCACGTAATCATACGCTCCCATGTCAAGACCTGTCACTACACTGTATTCATCATCTGAAGCAGTTAAAAAAATAACCGGAGTACTTGTATTTTCCTTTACAGCTGCACAAACGGCAAAACCGTTTCCGTCCTTTAAAGATATATCCAGCAAAATCAAATCATACTTTTTCTTGATTATTTTCTCAATAGCTTCTTTTTGACCTGCCGCCCATTCCACTTCATAACCTTCATCGGATAAGTATTCAGTTAAATTGATTACAATACTTTCGTCATCTTCAACAATAAGTATCTTTGCCATAGGTCTCCCCTGTTTTATTATAATCCTTTCATATAATAAACTACTATTGATAGCTGTAATAATTTTCAGCACATAACTTCTATAGCAGCAAATAGAGATAAGGAGGCATTTGCCCTCTTATTATTTACATTGTTTTTTAGCTTTTTCTATTTCAACCTGGGCAGCAACTAAACAAGTTGCACCATACTTTTCCCTCAAACGCGGCTTTTCAATCTTACCTGTAGGATTACGGGGTACTTTGTCAAAAATAATCCTCCTCGGACGTTTATAACGGGGTAATTCCTTGCAAAAACTATTTATTTCTTCTTCCGTACACTCCATACCTGGCTTTAATTCTATAATGGCAGTTGCTATTTCACCAAGGCGTTTGTCAGGAAGACCAATAACCGCTGCATCTTTAATTGCATCATGGGAACGGAGAAAATCCTCAATTTGTACAGGATATATATTTTCGCCGCCACTTATAATTACATCTTTTTTCCTGTCCACCAGGTAGATAAATCCATCCTTATCCATTTTTGCCATGTCACCGGTATATAGCCAGCCATCTTTCAGTATTGCAGCAGTTGCTTTTGGATCATTATAATAACATTTCATTACACCTGGCCCTTTAACTATTAATTCCCCTACTTCTCCCTGTGCCACATCTTCTCCCTTTTCGTTGACAATTCTGGCCTCCCAGTTGTACCCTGGCTTTCCGATAGCCCCGACTTTATGAATATTTTCTATACCTAAATGCACACATCCAGGTCCGCAGGATTCACTGAGACCATAGTTTGTATCATATTCATGATTTGGAAAGTACTTTTTCCAACGCTGAATCAAACTTGGCGGAACCGGCTGTGCACCAATATGCATCAGCCTCCACTGGGAAAGCTGGTAGTCCTCCAACTTTACATCCCCTCTTTCAATGGCATCAAGAATATCCTGTGCCCAGGGAACTAAAAGCCATACAATGGTGATTTTTTCTTCAGACACTGTCCTTAATATCCAATCCGGTTTAATTCCACGAAGCAATATAGCTTTGCTGCCTGAAAGCAGACTCCCAAACCAGTGCATCTTAGCACCTGTATGGTAGAGGGGCGGTATACATAAAAAATTATCTTCACGAGTTTGACGGTGATGATTTTGTTCTGTATAACATGCTGACAATAAACTTCCATGACTGTGTAAAATAGCTTTTGGAAAACCGGTAGTACCTGATGAAAAATATATTGCCGCATCATCAGCGTCAGTTATATCAACCTGTGGAGGTTCTGAGGAACAGTTAGCAGTAAGGCGGTCATAACTTTCTGCAAAAGAAGGTCTGTTTTCTCCTGCATAAAGAAGCAGTTTTATTTGGGGTATTTCCTCATAAATATTCTCTAGACGTCCAATAAATTCAGGTCCAAAAATTAAAGCAGAGGATCCTGATAACTCCAGACAATATTTTATTTCCTCCGCTGTATATCTGAAATTTAAAGGAACTGCCACTGCACCAGATTTTAATATCCCAAAATAAATAGGCAGCCATTCTAAACAATTCATTAAAAGAATGGCTACTTTATCCCCTTTTTTAATACCTCTCTTTATCAGTAAATTAGCCAAACGGTTTGCTTTTTCTTCAAAAACACGCCAAGTCATATCCCGGCGGTATTCACCTGCAGGATTATTTTCTATAAGCTCATACTCTTTCCAAATTACATTGTCTCTCTCCTGAAGCTCTAAATTTATCTCAACTAAGCAAGTCTCATTTCCATACATATCAGCATTACGCGATAGTAGTTCAGTAATAGGCATTTCATTTCCTCTCCATTCTACCCTTATAAAATATTAATATTTATATAAAAAGCCGTACTACATGAGTACTACCTTTCATATTTTTATTTAAATATTACAAGTTTTTTTTAAATATTACAAGCCATGTTTTTTCACAAAATGCATTTTAAAAAATACATTTTAATTATAAATGATTAAATTAACTTAATCAATAGATTCTTATGATAAGCAAATTGCGTTGTAACATATTTTTATTGTGTATCAAATCAGCATTCCTCTCATCTTTTTAGGGGAAGGCTTTTTTGCACTGTTCTATGAGCTTGTGTTATTAATTGTTTTCAACATCGCAATTTGCTTAATAATTGCTTTTAAATCTTGCTTTTGGTTTTTAAATTTATATAACGGGGTATATAATAACAAAGTACCACATGTCAGTACCTTAATACATACTTTAGTATTTTTTTGTAACAATAATAGCCAGTACATTACTTTTTAAAAGGAGAGGATTAAATTGAAAACAGTTACTCTACACAACGGCGTTCAAATGCCTATAATAGGTTTAGGTACCTACAGGCTGGAAAATAGCGAAGCTACCTCGGATTTAATTGTAAAAGCACTTGAAATTGGATACAGACATATTGATACAGCATCTGCATATGGAAATGAAGAGGCTATTGGAAAAGGCATTAAAAAAAGTACTGTTCCAAGAGAAGAAATCTTTCTTGTATCAAAAGTTGCCAACCCGGACCAGGGATATGACAGTACAATAAAATCATTTAATGAATCTTTAGAAAGACTTCAAACAGATTATCTTGATTTATATTTAATTCACTGGCCTAAAGAATTAAGCAATGAAACCTGGAAGGCATTTGAATATTTATATGAAGAAAAGAAAATAAGGGCTATAGGTGTCAGCAATTTTTTAATAAATCATTTAGAAGATTTACTGCCAAACACAAAAATAACACCTATGGTAAATCAGGTGGAATTTCACCCCTACCTTATACAGCCGGAACTTTTAGATTATTGTAATAAGAAAAATATAAAAATCGAAGCCTGGAGCCCTCTTATGAAAGGAGAAATTTTAAATATTGATTTAATTGATAAACTGGCAAAGAAATATAATAAAACCCATGCACAAATTGTACTTAGATGGAATATCCAAATGGGTATAATTACAATTCCTAAGTCAGCCAATATAGATAGAATTAAATCTAATTTAGAAATATTTGATTTTGAACTTTCTAAAGAAGATATGTTGAGTATAAATAAACTTGACAGAGGTTACAGGGTGGGTCCCGATCCAAACAACTTTGACTTTTAAGTTCATGGCCGCCGGCACTTTACCTGGCGGCTATTTTTACGTTAATCAATCTTCTGAAAAAAATTGAAACCCTGTTTATATACTGATATGCTATAAATGGTAACATTTTCATTAAAAAGGGGTTGAAAATTGTGGAAAGGTCTGAAGCATTGAAACATTTTGAAGAAGAATATATCAATCGGTACGTTCGGGAGATGAAAAAAAATATAGAAAAATATATAGATGATCACAGAAAAGAATTGACGGAAGCTTTTGTAGAGAATTTCCGTACACTGTGCAAAAAGATAAAAGAAATGCAGAAAGAAGGCAGAAAGGGAAAGATAGCATATATAACCTATTCCTTTAACATACATAATCTGCAGAAGGAAAGCAGGGATTACGTAGTACAGGCATACGGAAACGAATGGTTTTTAGAAGAAGGAGAAGAGTGCAAAATTTCATATAACGTAGGATGGTTATATGACTTTTTGGACGATTTTTACGGGAAATTGTTTGAAATAAGCAAAAAATATATGGGTAATATAAACGCTTCGGATATGGATCAAGTATGGAAGAAAGGTGTTATACACTGTGATGTAAAGCTTTTGAACTTCACTAAAAGAGCAATAAAAGAGGCGATAAAGACTGAAGAATTTAAGGCGTTAGACAAGGAAGAGGTGCTGGAAATAAGGCTGGGACAGGAAAAAGGATATAATGAAATTATTTATAAAATGGATACAAGGGTGAAGGATTCAAAGAAGATGAAAGAATGGCTGGAGTCCGGAGAAAAAAATTATTCTTATTCAGTTCTTCAAAATCTGGATTTATCAGGTGGAATTTATAAAGGAATAACCTGCAATAATACTGATTTTTCCGGCAGCAACCTGTCTAATTCAAATTTTGAGGGTGCAAGTCTTATTGAAAGTGTATTTGTTAAATCAATTATTAATGGTGTGAATTTTTATAGAAGTAGTCTTCCTGAAACTGATTTTAGTGATACTGTTTTAGAAAACTCAGATTTACAAGAAGCTGGTTTAAGACTTGCAATCTTAGCCAGGGCACAATTTATAAATTGTAATTTGAATAATGCAAAGCTTTATAGTTCAGATTTATCCTATTGTACTTTTAAAAACTCTTTCTTAACAAATACTAAATTTTATGAAACAAATCTTGAGAATGCTGATTTGAGTGGAAATAATTTTATGGGAGCGGTTTTTTTCCGTACCAAACTAATAGGCGCAGATCTATCCAATGCAGATTTAACCGGAACTGAATTTATTAATATAGATTTTACAACCTTTAAATTTGATAATGCTAAGTTTGCCAATAACAAAGTAAAAGAAATTAAGGTTTATGAAAAGGATTTGTACCGTCTTAATCTATCTGAAGAACAATTAGAAGAAGTTACTGTTGTTAAGTAGGGGGTAATGCTGTGGGTGGATCAAAAGCAGTTATCGGAGCTGAGAAAGCTATTTTAAAGGATGATATTATTAAAACCGTTGAACAACGGTATCAAAGAGTTAAAGCAGAAAAAGCTAGGATGATACAGGAATGGAAAAATAATCTTACAGATTTGACCAGCGATGCAAAAGAGAAAGTTGAGACGTATGAAGGCATAATTACTGAACTATAATTTGAAATTAATAGTGGCATTAATGTTGAAGAAAATGAAAAGAAAATAGCAGAACTAGAAGAAAAAATAGATAAATTGGAAGAAAAAAAATACACGGATGCAGATTTAAAGCAAGCGGAAAGGGAAATTATGAAAGATATTATGGTAAAAGAAGAAGGAAGTTTCTGTCCCTTTTGTGGCGAAAATTTCGGCAGCTCGGACGGAGTGAAGCAACATTTATGTGAAAAAGAAAAAGAAGCATTTACCGATAAAGATTTGGAAAAAATGAATACCCCCTCTGAAAGAAGCGCTAACTATGCTGAGAATTATAAAGCCGAACACGGCACCAACAGGTTTACCGTCAATGTGCCTTTGGAGGAATTTGACAATAATCAATTAAAAATTGATATAGGAGAAGAAATACACCACCTAATATCCGTTGTTCCTTATGCTTTTACCCTCAGAATAAACAGATTGGGAAACTATTTCGGTATTGATATAAATTCCACCGACAACTTGATAAGTGCTCCCTCGGTTGATCCCGTTGCATTTAAGAAAAAACACGGCATGGCTTTTTCGGATTTATCGGACAAGAGTAAATATGATATAGCGGCAGCAGCAATTGAAAAAAGTAAAATCCAGTATCATAAGGGAAATCATGATTTTGAACCTGAAAAGGGAATTCCCAGTTACGAAAAAAACTGGTACAGGATTTAGCTGAAATAGAATATGAGATTTTGGCAAAGAGCAGAAAAGAAGGGTGTTTGGGTCAAACTCCGGAAGGAAGGGAAGAAGCTAAGAATCTCATAGATAATAAGCTTAAAGAATTACAGGAAAAAATAAAGTCAGATATAACGGATTTTGAGCCGTCGCCGGACGGCAAACAGATAGTTGAGAGATTTTTGGCAAAAGAAGATTATAAATACCATACGGGGAAGGGTTAATGCTATGAAAAAATATTATACAATAGAATCCAATGCGTGGGATAGAAACTCCGAGATAAGGCTTGGATCTGTTCCTATAGCCATTGACAAAAGAGCATACTTATTTGATGAATGGCAGTATATAAATGATCAAGAAGAATTTATATATACGGTATCGGAATTTTCCGGACTTAAGAAGATTGTAGGAAGCTTTGTAATAAACGACAGAGAGGTGGGCAATTATAAAATATTTAAAATAAAAGACATATTAAACAGGTTTTGGGTTGTTAGTGAAGAAATTAAAGAAAAGATAGAAAGAGCCGGTTTGGTGGGAATAAAACTGTTAGGATTGCCGGAGTATTATGGTTTATAGGGTTTACAGGAGGCAGTTTATATGAAGGACTATTATATTTTAAAAAGTGACAAAAGAATATCCGATGCCATACAAATTAAAGGCACAAATAAAGTTATAAATATTGATTATGTGAAAACAAATCGTTTACAGTTTATTGATCCAGATCCTGTAGTGTTTTATATCGAAGATAAGGGAATATACCCTGATTTTATTGAAGAACCGCTGCCTTTAATTTCAAACAGGTTTTGGACAGTATTAAATGAAATGAAAGTAAAAAGCATATTTTTTAAACCTGTTTGTCTGACGGATGTAAACAAGATGACATCCCATTTGTATTGGCTGATTGTACCCGATAAAATTAACTGTCTGTCTAAAAATTCAGAGTTTTACAAAAACGGCACACTAAAAACCCTTAAAATCGACAGGGAAAAGGCAGGTTATTATAAAGTATTTAAAGTTAACGGAATATTGGAGGACTATATTATAGTGGATGAAGACGTTGTAAATGCATTAGAAATAGATTATAGATGTATTTTTACTAAAGTTTTTAAGTAATTCCTCCTGTTTAACCTAAATTACAACCAATTCAACTTAAAAAAATAGGCTGTGCAGAAAGTCTAACCCCTCCTGCAACAGCCCTGTTATTTTAATTTATTCTGGTATAATTAGCTTGTTTCTTTCCTCTAAAGTTTTAATGTCATTTGCCTTAATCATCTTATCCTTTGAAAATAGCAGTGCCTTGTGGTTTCTCAAAAGCTCGGAATCTGTCTCGCTGTCACCTATAATTTCAGAAAACGCAAGTCAAATGTCTCAAAACTACATCTGCACTATTTTCAGTTTTTGAAAAATCTATTCCTACCTCAATTTTTAAAATTCCCGGAATTTTATCTTTTAATGATTCAAGTTTTTCTTTTATTATTTGTGCGTTTTTCTCTTTTGTATTTCCACAAGCATATTCTTTTAGTTTCCACATTACAATATGCTTAACCATAACTTATTCTCCTCCCGTTAATTGAAGTTTCCACCCAATCTTTATTTTTTAATTTTATCCCACATTAAATGTTTTAGCAATAATCTTGATAATGTAATACATTTATGGTATTTTAACTCTTATAAGTTAGCTATAATAAAGGTCAATAGAAATTTTACCCATTTTAAAAAAGTTTTTGCCATGAAAAATATGTAGTATAATATAAATATAGCTTTAACATAACTAAAACAAATATGGTAAAAAGGGTGGTAAAAATAAAAAGTACATCAAGAAAAATATTAATTGCCATAGGAACGGTTTGCGTAGTACTGGGAGTAATTGGTATTACCTTGCCTATATTCCCAACAACGCCGTTTTTGTTGGTTGCTGCCGTTTGTTATATGAAAAGCTCAAAAAAATTTTATAATTGGTTAATTAACCACAAAGTATTAGGAAAGTATGTTAATGATTATATGGAAAAAAAAGGGCTTACCCTTAAAACTAAAATAACATCCATTTCTTTTTTTTGGATTGGGACAGGTACTTCAACTATAATTTTTGTTCCTTATCTTTGGGCTAAAATTTTAATTTTTGCAATATTAATAATTGTAACCATGTATATTATGTTAAAGGTTAAAACCATTAAATGTTAAATCAATGTTCAGGAAAAATTCCATAACCCCGTATTAAAATGATTTAAAAATTAAAATTTGGAATAAAATCCACCTCTCTTTAATAGATAACTATAGAGGTGATTTTATTCATGTTTAAAATTAATAAAAAACAGCTGAAAATTTATACTTCTCTTGCTTTATTTGTATTTTGTATGATTTCAATTATTTATAATGCTGTAAATACAGATAAAACAAATAGATTTAATAAGCAATCTGCTTTTGCATTTATAAACTTTGCAATTTCACTTAATGAAGAAAGTAAAAATATTGAAATTTTTGATATAGATAAAGGGCAGGTAATTAAATCACTATCTGTAAACAATATAGTTCACAATGAAGCAATTGAGTATTTAAAGAGTATAACAGGTATGTATCCTAAAGTAAATGCAATTCCCAATAAAGGATACATCATAAGAATACCCTTAGAACCATCGGTGTTTGTAAAAAACAAGTGGATTGATGGAACTTTAAATGAAATTTATGTAATATTTCCCTCTAAGGAGGATAGCCCGTATCTTCTGGTTCTTGATGACAAACAAAGACCTTTATTTTTTAATTTTAATGCTAATACAGATACTTTACTAAAAAATTTAGATTTAGAACTATAAGATTATTTTAACTCTTCTCTATTAGACCTTATCACTTGAAGAGTTTCCAATAAAATTTCCTCCACTTTATTTAAAACACTGTCTGCATATTCTCTTGTACCAAGCCTTATTTCTTTGGCATTTTTTTGAGCATTAGACACAATCTCATTAGACTGCTCATATGCCCTTTTTGTTATTTCATGTTCATCTACTAAAGATGAAATTTTGTTCTCCGCATCTTTAATTATTTCATTAGCTTCCTTCTGGGCTTCAAGAAGAATTCTCTGTCTTTCTTCCTTAACCCATTTAGCCTGTTTAATATCATCAGGAAGTTTAAGCCTGATCTCCTTGATAATTTCAAGGATTTCTTCTTTGTCTATCATACATTTGCCTGAAAAAGGTACAGATACACTCTTTTCCACGAGGTCTTCTAATGTTTCCAAAATCGAAAGTATCTCCATCTGCGTCCCTCCTATTTTTCTCAGTTACTTCTGAGTCTTTTTAGTACTTTATCTATTATACAGTCAGGAACAAGCCCGTCAATATTGCCGTTATGCTTCGCCAACTCCCTGACGGAGCTTGAGCTTAAAAATGAATAATTTATATTTGTCATCATAAATAAAGTCTCAACATTATGATCAAGCTTTTTATTCAGAAGAGCCATTTGAAGCTCATATTCAAAATCAGACACAGCCCTTAAACCTTTTACAATAACCGTGGCATTCTTTTTTTTCATAAAGTCTATTAAAAGACCTGTAAAACTTTCAACTTCAACATTGTCAATGCCTTCTACGGCACACTCTATTAATTCCACCCTCTCTTCAAGCGAAAAAACAGGTTTTTTACTGTTATTAACTAAAACTGCCACTATTAGCTTGTCACATAACTCAGACGCCCTTTTAATAATATCTAAATGGCCGTTTGTTATAGGATCAAAACTCCCCGGATATACAAATATTCTCACTTTCATTACCTTCCATTCTTTTTTGTAATAAATAAATTGTCAGCAAAATCAGCTGTCATCTATAAAAAGATACAGCGGTATCTCCATACTTTTGATACCGGAATCTTTTTAAATGTCCCGCTTCCTGGGGCACTTCATCTTTTAAGTCATGTTCTGCTATAATTATCCCGTCCTGTTCTATTATATCACTTTCTACTAAACATTTTAAGGTTTTCTCTACAAGATTTTTATTATATGGAGGATCTAAAAATATAATATCAAATTTTCTGCTTTCTTTAGAAAGCTTATCCAGGGCAGTAAATACATCCATAGCCATAACAGATGACTTCTCACTAAGTTTAGTATGAAGAAGATTGTGTTTTATTGTCAAAATACATTCCCTGCTTTTTTCAACAAACAAGGAAAAAACTGCCCCCCTGCTTAATGCCTCAATCCCTAAATTACCGGTTCCTGAATATAAATCAAGAACCCTTGCCCCGGCTACAAAACCTGATATTATATTAAAAACCGATTCCTTAACTCTGTCAGCAGTTGGCCTTGTCTCTTTTCCGCCAATAGTTTTTAATTTATGTCCCTTAGCACTTCCCGAAATTACCCTTAATATGACCCTTTCCTCCATTTTCATTTCTATAATGTTATTTTATACTATCATATATCATTGTCAACCATTATAAAACATTTAATTTAAACTTAATATATTTATTTTATCCCCAAATTCATTTATTATCTTCTTTTTTAATAAAAAATGTTCCTCCATTATAAAGTCCGGGTCTCTATTTATAAGCTCTAAAGCGGCTTCCTGAGCCTTTTTTAAAATATCCATATCACTGTATAAATTGGCTATTTTAAGCTGGGGAATACCATGCTGCCTGGTTCCAAAAAACTCACCAGGCCCCCGTATTTCCAAATCTTTTTGGGATATTACAAAGCCATCATTGTTTTCTTTTATTGCCTTCATTCTTTCCTTTGCAACTTTACCTTTTCCCTCATTATATAAAATACAATAGGACTGGTGCTCGCTTCTTCCAACCCTGCCCCTTAATTGATGGAGCTGGGACAAACCAAACCTTTCAGAATTTTCAATAACCATTACCGCCGCATTAGGGACATTTACCCCAACTTCAATAACAGTTGTGCTGACTAATATATCTATTTCTCCTTTTAAAAAACTCTCCATCACACTATCTTTTTGTTTTGGGCTGATTTTTCCATGGATGAGTCCTACATTCAAGTCCTTAAAATCTTCTTTTTTAATTTTTTCAGCCAACTTTTCTGCTGATTTTAAATCCATTGAATCAGACTCTTCAATTAAAGGGCAAACGATGTAAGCTTGTCTTCCTTCTAAAACCTTTTTTCTTATAAAATTATTTACCCTGTCTCTCATACTGCTATTTACAACATAGGTTTCAACAGGTTTTCTCCCCGGAGGCAGCTCATCAATAATAGATATATCCAAATCCCCGTACAAAATAAGTGCCAAAGTTCTTGGTATAGGTGTGGCTGTCATTACAATCATATCAGGGTTGTCCCCTTTATTTGAAAGCGTTGCCCTCTGTCTTACACCGAAACGGTGCTGTTCATCTGTTATAACAAGCCCTAACCTGGAGAATTTCACATTGTCCTGTATAATAGCATGGGTACCTACAACCACATCCGTCCTTCCCTCTTCAATATCCTTTAATATTTCTTCCCTTTCCCTTGTTCTTTGGCTTCCCACCAGTAAATCAACCTTTATTCCTTCTTTTAAAAATAAATGCTGTATAGTTTCAAAATGCTGTCTTGCCAAAATTTCCGTAGGCACCATCAATGCTCCCTGATACCCGTTTATCACTGCTTTATAAAGGGCAATGACGGCAACAATGGTTTTGCCTGAACCCACATCCCCCTGAACAAGCCTGTTCATCACTTTGTCACTTTCCATATCTCTTTCTATTTCATCAAACACTTTTCTTTGTGCATTTGTAAGATTAAAACCTATATTATTTATAAATTTTTCTATCTTTTCTCTGTACCCTTTAAATTTAATAGCCTTTTTATCCTTGGCTAATGTGTTTTTTATAGATAAAAGGGCAAGCTGCAGCAAAAAAAGCTCTTCAAATACCAGTCGGTAGCGGGCTTTTAAAAAATCTTCATTGCTTTTTGGAAAATGGATATTAAAAATAGAATAATCTAAATCTAAAAGATTATATTTTCTTTTTACCCACTCCGGAAGAACTTCTTCAAGCTTCCCAAAAGCTTGCTCTAAAGCAGCTTTAATTGAAGACCGGATGATGTTCTGGGTCAGCCCTTTTGTAGATGGATAAACAGGCACAATCCCCATTAACTTATCTTTTTTATTCTCTTCTTCATAAATGGCATTTTGAATTTCAAGACCGGTATTTTTTTTTAAAACCGTCCCGTAGAAAATATATTTTTCGCCTGGTCTGAAGACATTCTTTATAAAATGCTGGTTGTACCAAACTGCCGTAATTTTCCCTGTATCATCTCCTATACTGACCTCATAAATACTAAGATTTTTTCTAATGTGCTTTTCTCTTACCTTTGAATCTATAATACCAATAAAAGTACACCTTTCTCCGTCTTCTAATTCGGCAATTTTTTTTACACAGCTTCTGTCTTCATAATCCCTGGGAAAATAAAATATTAAATCCCCAACATTAAAAATACCCAGCTTATTAAAAAGCTTTGCACGTTTAGCCCCTATACCTTTAACAGAAGTTATACACTTACTGAATATATCACCCAATATATCACTCATAACTTTTCACATACCTTTATTTTTAACTATAATTATAATATATCAGGTATTTAGTTGCAAAACTTCAATTTAAATTTAAAGGATTTATAGGTTCTTCCTATTATAATTAATTTATACTACCAATGTTAAACTATATTCTTCTACTTTTCAATAAAATGAACCAGATTTTTTTAAAAAAGCTTGCGGTGAAACCAAAATATATGTTAAAATAGGTGTTGGTTTATTTTAATTCAGTGTATAAATATTTCTCCAGGATTAAAAGGAGGTGTAAATATAAATGGCTAAATGCGATGTATGCGATAAAGTAAAACATTTTGGTTCAAAGGTGAGTCACTCAAACAGGAAGACTAACAGGGCTTGGAAACCAAATATAAGAAAGGTAAAAGTTGTTGATAAGGGTACTTCAAAAACAATAAACATATGTGCAAAATGCTTGCGTTCAAATAAGGTTACAAGAGCTGTGTAGTGCTTGTATTATAACCTGAAATCAACAAATATAATCTTTAATTTAAAAAAGTGTATCCTTTTTTAAGTGATACACTTTTTTAAGTTGTAATTTCTAATAAATAAATCAGTCCATTTTAAATACCCGCCTTATGATGTTACCAAGAAACTTTGGCATTTTTACAACTAATATTCTCATACACCACTCCTCCTAGTACAGGAATTTAAACCCATCACTACATAATATACAAAAAAGCTTTTTTTGTGATTCTCCTGCACTAAGACATTTATAATACTTCACTTTTTTCTCTGCAAGCTAATTTAACACAATTCCTGCCTGCCTCTTTTGCACGATATAATGCATCATCTGCCGTTTTTATAAGTTCTGATTCACTGGAGGCAAAATGCGGATAGCAAGATATGCCAAAACTCACAGTAACAGATGCAGATACCAGTTCATCCCTGATGGTGGTTTTTTCAAGTTTTTCCCTAAGCTCTTCAACTGTTTCTGCAGCTGTTTCTATATCTGTTTTAGGAAACAGTATTATAAATTCCTCTCCCCCGAATCTTGCAAAAATTTCCCCGCTTCTCAAAGAGTTTTTAATAACAGCTGCAATATGCTTTAAAACTTTATCTCCAAATAAATGCCCATAAGTATCATTGAATTTTTTAAAATGATCTATATCAAAAATTGCAAGAGAAAGTGAGTAATTGTTTTTTCTTGCAGCTTCAAACTCTTCTTCAAGCTTTTTCTGGAATGAAAGCCTGTTATATATTTTTGTTAAGTTGTCAAAAGTAGCTATCTCATTCATCCGTTCATATAATGCAGCATTTTCCAATGCTATTCCCACTTGTTTCCCAATAAGATTCATAAGCCTTAAATTATTATTGTCAAATGCATTTGCTAATTTATGCTCAATTAAAACAAGTCCCATCTTTTTAGTCTCTGTAGCATTCTGGGTTTTGTCAAATTTCTTTGGTGTTGTTATAAGGGGTATACAAATTAATGAATTGATACCTCTGTTTTTAACAAAAGGATATTCTTCCGGGTCTACAAAATTTTCAATTACAGGCTTTCCGCTGTTTAATGAATCTAATAAAATTTTACAATTAATGTTATCGTTTATAATCATAAGCTCCTTTTGGTCAATTATATTTGTGGTGTGAATTTTAAATATATTCTTGTTTTCATCATACATCAAAATGGTGGAGTACTTTACTCCCATTACCCCTATAATTATGTCATTAACATTTTGCAAGAGTTTTTCTATATCAAAAATAGAATTTATAACTTCTGAAATCTGCTGTACAGTATATAATTCTGCCAGGCTCTCTGTCAGCTTTCTGTTTGTATCTTCCATCTTTAAATTTGTATCCCTTAATTTCTCATTTTGATTTTTTATTTCTTTTTGTGCATCTTCCAGCTGCTTATATCTGTCGGTAAGCTCAGAAAGCAGCATTTTATTTTGCTGCTGGCTTTCATAATTATCTTCATGTATTTTCCCGCATAGTTCTGAAAATATAAAAAGTATAGCATGTAAGAAAACTATTGTTGAAAAGTAAAAATAAATGCCACCAATTCCAATTCCACCGCTAGAATACATTTTTAATCCTTGAAATACAACTGCTGATATTAAAGAATATACCAGAAAATATCTTACCTTTCCCTTTCCCATTTCCAATGTTATTATGAGGACAGGGAATACAAGTAGTATATACACCCACTGCTGAAAACCAAAAATAATAACTGAAGCTAAAATATACGAAATTTCCAGCAGCCTCAGTAAATTATACATAAGTCTGTTGTAAAACATATCTTTTTTTAAAAGATATATTTTGCATAAATTAAACATTAATATGGCAATTAAGAAAATAACAGTGCAAATAGAGCATATGCCGTTAAGGGTAATTATTTTTTCATTTACTAAAAAATTATCTCTAATTACCATTTGAATAAATGCAAGTAATATAAAAACCCATGTTAAATTAACATATACTCTTTCGTATTTATTGATTTTATTCATGAATACACATCCTTGTATAGTTGACTTTAATCCATTGCTTTTTAATAAGTATCTTATTTATTGGATATTTTCTTTTTGACTTTGGCCAAAATTACAATATTCTAAAATGTTACAGTTTTTGCAATCCGGCTTCCTTGCCTTGCACACACTGCGACCATGAAACACCAATTGATGTGAGAATTTTGTCCAGCTTTCTTTTGGAACAATTTTCATTAAATCAAATTCAATTTTCTCAGGATCAGTATTGCAGCTAAGACCTATCCTGTTGCTTAACCTCTTTGCATGAGTATCAACAACAATACCCGGGATTGCAAATGCATTTCCTAAAACAACATTTGCAGTTTTCCGTCCTACTCCCGGAAGCTTTAATAAATCCTCTAAATTATCCGGTACTTCACCATTGTGCTTCTCAATTAAAATCCTGCAGGTTTCTTTAATGTTTTTTGCCTTATTTCTAAAAAAACCTGTGGACCTTATATCATTTTCCAGCTCTTTTAAATCTGCATTGGCAAAATCATGTGCATTTTTATATTTTTTGTATAGTTTTTCAGTTACAATATTTACTCTCTCATCTGTACACTGGGCTGCCAGCTGGGTAGATATAAGTAGCTGTAAAGGATTTTTATAGTCCAGGGTACATTTTGCATCTTCATAATCATTATCGAATATTTGCATTATTTTTTTTACTCTTTCTTTTTTCTCCACTATAATTTCTCCTTACGTATTTTACAAAAAACTTAATAAATATAATATCTGTTTTTGCCAATAAATACATTAAACAAAACTAAATAAATTTAATTTTATTTATCTTTATTAATTATATTTTCATATAGTTTCAAATACTTTTTAGCAGATCTTTCCCATGAAAAATCCAGTTTCATGGCATTTGCTACCAGGGTATTCCACTTTTCTTTGTTTTCATTATAGAATTTTATACTTCTTTTAATTGTCCTTATCATTTCTTCTGCACAAAGCTCTTTAAATGTAAAACCATTGCCCTTTTCTTTATCCTTTTCAATATCAATTACCGTCTCCGCCAATCCCCCTGTTTCACTAACTATTGGAATTGTACCATATCTAAAACTTATCATCTGACCCAAACCACAGGGTTCAAAGCGTGAGGGCATCAGGAATAAATCACTGCCGGCATAGATTTTATTTGCCAGGGTTTCATTAAAACCTATATTCACTGACATTTTTTCAGGGTATTTTTCCTGTAATTCTAAAAATGCCTTTTCATAGCGTTTTTCTCCTGAGCCAAGGAGTATAAATTGCAGTTCACTTTTCATCATTTCATCAATTACATCAATTATAAGGTCTAGTCCCTTTTGATGAACCAGCCTTGAAATTAAACCAATCAAAGGTACGTCTCTTTTTGGTAAGCCTACCTCTTTTTGCAGTGCATACTTATTATCCTTTTTATATTTTATAGTATTTTCATTATAATTTTTATAAATATATTCATCTGTTTCAGGATTAAAAACTTCATAATCTATTCCATTTAGAATACCGAAAAGATCCTCTTTTCTGCTTCTCAATAGTCCTTCAAGTTTTTCTCCGTACTCAGGGGTCTGGATTTCTTTTGCATATACTTCACTTACAGTGTTTATAGCATCTGCATATACCAGCCCTGTTTTCATAAAACTAAACATACCGTAAAATTCAGTTTTTTCCGGTACAAACAGCTCATCCGTCATGCCAAACAGGGTTAAGGTTTTCCTAGAAAAATCACCCCTGTACTGAAGGTTATGAATTGTAAATAATGTCTTTATATCCTTGTAAAATTCGTCTTTTTTATATTTTTCATTTAAAAGCATACATATAGGTCCTGTATGCCAGTCATTACAGTGTATTATATCAGGTTTGAAACCAATTTCAGGCAGCATTTCCAAAACAGCTTTGCAAAAAAAGGCAAAGCGCTCTTCATCATCATAATAGCTATATATATTCTGCCTATTAAAGTAGTGATAATTATCTATAAAATAAACAGGAATAGTTTTATTTTTGCCGCCGTTTTTAAAACTGATTTTCCCCTCTTTTATAATACAAGTCTCAAGCCTTGGTCCAATCTCAACGGGAAAATCCTTAATGTATTTCATACCTGATTCTATATTTTTATAACGGGGCATAGCCACCCTTATATCACATCCCGCCAAAGCCAAAGACTTAGGCAAAGAACCTGCTACATCTGCCAATCCCCCTACCTTTGCAAAAGGAAAAACTTCAGCTGAAACAAATAATATTTTTTTCTTTCTTCTCCGGCTCATTATTTACCTCCATTATGTCATTCTTAAACGGACACTTTACTTATTTTAATAATCCCCTCCAAAAATAATGTCCTTAATTTAAACATATGTTACTATTCAAATAAATTATCATAATTTAAATGCACTTTCAATACCTTTTCTCCATTGTTTCCGCTATTGTTTCAATGTTTTTTTACGATATTATCATATACGGTATTGTCATATTGTATTTTTTTCTCACCATCCATCAAAAATAAAAACATATCCACTATATCAGGATCAAATTGGGTTCCCTTGCACCTTTCTAATTCCGCCATTGCATCTTCTACTTTCATCCCTTTTCTGTAAGGTCTGTCACTTGTCATTGCATCAAAAGCATCTGCTACACACATTATTCTTCCAAAAATACATATTTCCTCGCCTTTTAACCCATTTGGATACCCTTTTCCATCATACCTCTCATGATGCTGTAATATCCCGTTTAAAGCTTTACTTAAAAATTTAACGTCTTTTAGAATATTATATGCAATTTCCGGATGTTTCTTTATTTCTTCAAACTCCTCCTTAGTCAAACTTCCGTTTTTATTTAAAATATTAGTTGGCACCCCTATTTTTCCTATATCATGAAGTATCGCCGCATATCTTAAATCTTCTATCTCTTCATTACCCAATCCTAGTACCCTGGCAACTTCGCAGGATATTTCCATAACTCTCTGACAGTGTCCCCTGGTGTACGCATCCATTGCCTCAATGGAATTTGCCAGTGACATCACCGTCTGGAGGTATCCATACTGCATTTCATTAAAAAGTTTTTTAAGTTCCTCGTTTTTTTGATTAAGTTCTTTTTTCGTCTGGTCTAATTCTTTAATGTAGGCAGTTAAAGCATTATCCTTAACTTCATATATTATATTGGGGCTTTTTATATACTTATTATTGCTTGGTTTAACAGATAATAGTGTAAAAATTCCGGTGGCTAAAACAGCAAAGGCTATGGCAATGTATGCAAAGTCTGAAGTTTTTATAAATTTTACTAATGCATAAACTAAAACTAAGCCCGTCAGGACATAATTTATATATTCTATAAATCTTTTTTTCATGAATTGCCTCCCAATAAAAGATAATAATACCAGATATGAATTGCAAGATGTAACATTTAATGTGATAATTTGATTGTTAATATATATATTCTATATAATTTCTCAAAATCCTTCATAATAAATTGTTTCAAAAAAAAACCCCTTCCTTAGGTAAAAAGAAGGGGCAATTTTATAAAGCAGAATATGTGCTAAAAAGGCTTAAATATTTAGTTTTCCATTTTAAAAAGAGATCATCCTTTTTCCTCGCCTATTTCCAGTTCAAGCTCTATTGTCTTGCCATCTCTGTAAATTTCAACTGTGACAATGTCACCCGGCTTATACTTATCCCTCTCGTTATTTAGCTCTTCTAAACTCTTAACCCGCACTCCGTTAAATTTGGTAATTATGTCCATTCTCTTTATTCCGGCTTTATGAGCTGCACTGTATAGTGTAACTTCATCTACCAAAACTCCCATCGGCAAATTATTTCTCTTTGCAACTTCTTCTGTATATCTGGTTTCAACCATAATTCCTATTAATGGTCTTCCTTTTACATAATTATACTCAATAAGGCTGTCTGTAATTTCTTTAGCTTTATTTACAGGTATTGCAAATCCTAATCCTTCATAATCATATCCACCTATTTTTGCCGTATTTACTCCAATAAGCTGACCTTTTGAGTTTACAAGTGCTCCACCGCTATTACCCGGATTAATGGAGGCATCTGTCTGTATAAGTTTCATGTACCTGTCATCTGCAATAGGTATTGTCCTGTTAAGCCCGCTAATAACCCCTACTGTAACAGAACCCATGTACTCTAAGCCCCCGGGATTACCTATTGCAACTGCAAGCTCACCTACTTTTACTTCATCTGAATTACCAAATTCAACTACAGGTAAATTGTTCTTTTCAATCTTTAGTACTGCCAAATCCGTTTTACTGTCCCTTCCTACAACTTTTGCCGGATAAGCTTTTTCCCTTTCATTAGGAAGAATAACTTCTATTTTAGCACCCTGTGCAATTTCATTTGATGAACCCTCTAAAGCACCTTCTATAACATGGTTATTTGTCATTATATAGCCATCACTTCTAATTATGATACCTGAACCCTGCTCTGTAGTCTCCCTTGTGCCAAAGAACCAGAAATCCCCTTGAAGCTTCTGTGAAGTAACACTAATACCCACAACTGAAGGTCCTACCTTTTCTGCTATGGCAACAACAGGTGATTCAGCGCTTTCAACAACGACCTTTCTATAATAATCTGACTCTAACCTTTTATCTAAATCTAAATTTGTTGCACTTTGAGCTGTATCGTCCCCACTGCTAAAAATAGATTCTATATCCGGCCTTACAGGGTTTTTAGAAAGCCGTGTAAACACAAAGCCTGATACTGCTCCTCCAAGAAGGGAACTAATTATTGCAACAACAATCATCTGCATTAAAACAGGGCTTTTTTTATTTTTAGGCTTGGTATAACTTTCACTATAAAAAGGAGATTCTTTTAAATGCTCTTCTGAACTGTAATGACCATATTCTTCATTTGCATGACTATTTTCACTGTTTTCCTCTAAATAACTTCCATATGCATTATAAATGTTTGCATCATAATCTTCACTGCTATTCTCTTCATGGTCTTCAATATGGTTTTCATTTAGTTCTTTTTCACTTTCCTTTTGTAAATGACTTTCAAAGGAATTATACTTTTCATATTCACTATAAACTCCATCATTCTCTTTTAAATAACTCTCATTTAAATGATTTTCATTCAAAGGGTCCTTATTCAAATGGTTTTCATTATTTTCTTCCATATCATCAAACCCGCCACTGTACCTGATATAATCATCCATAACTAAACACTCCTTTCATTGTATATTATTAGCCAAATAACTTTGCTAATTATATTGTATAAAAGGAATTTTAAAAAGCTATGAATAATCTGTTAATAATAATTAAGTTTTCTCTACTTTACACTAATACCTCTGTTAAGGGTAAAACTAAATTTTGTGCCTTCCCCCAATTCACTTTCAACCCAGATTTCCTGCTTGTGTTCTTGTATTATGTTTTTTACAATGGCAAGTCCCAGTCCTGTTCCTTTTTTTTCAATGCCCCTTGATTTATCAGACTTATAAAATCTTTCCCATATTAAATCAATTTCATCTTCACTTATTCCAATTCCATTATCCTCAACAGAAACTAAAATCTTGTCTTTATAATATTTTGTAGTTAAAATTATTCTTCCCTCTTCTGCTACAAACTTAACTGCATTGTAAATAAGATTTAATATAACCCTTTCAATGGAATCCACATCCCCTTCTGCAAACATATCTTCCTTTTCAAAATTAGCCTTTACAAAAATTTTCTTTTTAATTATATGACTTTGCATTTTTATAATGCTTCTTCTGATAAGTTCATTGATGTTAAAACTTACCATATGCAATTCCATCTCTCCAGATTCCATCCTTGCCAAATCAAGGAGATCCGTTGTAAGCCTGTTAAGCCTCATTATCTCATCTTTTACAATATTAAGATAATCACGGTGTTTTTCTTCCGGTATTGTACCGTCTAATATCCCTTCTATAAACCCGCGTATAGATGTCATGGGGGTTCTTAATTCATGAGATACATTGGCAATAAAACCTCTTCTCATTTCTTCAATTTTCTCTAAGGCACTGGCCATATTGTTAAAACTATCAGCCAATTCGCCAATCTCATCACTTGATGATATATCAAGTCTTTTTCCAAATTCCCCGTTTGCAATAAGCTTTGCTGCCTCATTAATTTTTTTAAGAGGGCTTGATAATCTCAATGAAAATATGTATATAAGAATAACAGATATGATAACTGAAACAATTACTGAAAAGATAAAAAAATTAAAAACAACGGTTCTTGCCCGTTCAACTTCAGGAATAGGGGTGTGAAGATAAACAGCCAGTACAACTTCCCCGTCAATTATTAAGGGTCTTGCAACTGTCAGCCAGGAAACACCTGTTTCTTTAAACAAACCATAAAAATCCCCTCTTTCCCTTATATAATCCTCATTCCCCTGCATAACCCTGTGATACTGCCTTTCGTCAGGCAACCTGAATATCCCGCCTTCATACAGCTTACTTACTATCTCATCCCCCAGCCTGTCTGTTCCCACACTCTCAAGGATTTTTCCATCAGGGGATACTATCCATATAATTGAATCTGTATTGTAGCTAAAAGTTTTTAAAAGTTCTTCAAAATAGTATCTATGTAATCTATGTATTGCTATATTTCCGGTGTTTGAATTCTCATTTACATAAATTAAATAATTATTTATAATGCTGGCACTTTCATTCAATTCATATTCTTTTTCCTGGGAAACAAAATTACCTAAAAAAAAGTACAGCATTACGCCTGTTATGGATGTGCTTATAAGCAAAATTACTATAAAAATTACCACTATTTTGCTAAACAACGTTTTTAACATTATTTCACCTCAAATTTATATCCCACACCCCATACAGTTTTTAGCTGCCAGCACTGACCCTCCTGGTCAATTTTCTCCCTTATTCTTTTTATATGAACATCCACCGTTCTTGAATCCCCATAAAAATCAAAACCCCACACATGCTCTAAAAGCTGCTCCCTGGTAAAAACCTTATTAGGATGCGATGCCAAAAAGAAAAGCAGCTCCAGTTCTTTTGGCGGAAGTTCCAGTTCTTTGTCATTTATTTTGAGGGTATAATTTGATTTATTAATAACAAAGTTTGGATATACCACCTCTTTTGAATCTATATCTTTATTATTGTATCTTCTTAATATAGCCTTCAGCCTTGCAACCAGCTCCTTTGGTTCAAAAGGCTTGACTAAATAGTCATCTGCCCCAAGTTCTAAGCCCAGCACCTTGTCAAATGTCTCTCCTTTTGCTGATAACATCATTATAGGAATGTTGCTTATTTTTCTTATTTCCCGACACACCTGCCATCCATCTGCTCCCGGGAGCATAATATCCAGCACTACTATATTAGGTGCAAAACTTTTAAAAACTTCCAAGGCTTTAATTCCGTCATAAACTGTAGCTACTTCAAAACCTTCTTTTTCCATATATAATTTTATAAGCTCACATATGTTAACATCATCATCAATTATAAGAACCTTTGTTTTGCTGTGCATTAGCTCACCCCGCTATATAAATAAAGTTGCTTAGTTTAGAATTTCTGTACGGACAGGCAAACTGTTCAACACAATATTTTGTATTTTTATCTCTTCCTGTATTTTTTTCTGTTCTTCTTTTAATTCACTAACAGCAACATTAAGTTTTTCATTCTCTTCAATTAAAATCTGTATCATTTTTTTAAGCTCGTTAAGTGTAGTCTTTTCCTGTTGTTTCATCATTGTAACCCCCCAATATATGTGATATATGTAGAAAATATAACTTATAAAACTTACTGTACCAAACTAAAGCTTATTTCTAATACATGACATTAATGCAATATTTAAATAATATATCACTTAGCTTGAATAATACTACAACAAAAAAGTTTTGTAAATACATTTAATATTATTATACCACAAATTACTTCAATAAATCTTATTTTTAGTGTTGCCTTTAATTCATGCCTTTCATACCTTTGCAGGATAGTAAAATGGCACATTTTATATTGACTTAAAACTTTTATTGTGTTATTTTTAACATTGGACTATTAAATTAGATTTTAGGGGGTGTTTAAGCGTTGGCAGATTGGGAAACATTGAAATTTGCTTTTACCATAACTCTTATAGGAACATCAATTGTTTTTTTATCACTAATAGTTCTATGTGTATTGATGAGTTTTTTCCCATTACTTAATTATAAAAGAAAAAAAACATCTGATACCGTTGAAGAAATTTCTGATGAATCTTCCTATTTAGAAATTGAAGAAGATGATTTTATTGATGATTCATCTGATTACTCATCTGACAATTCTCTAATTGCTGTTCTAACAGCTGCCGTTACGGCATATATGGGAAGCAGTTCAGATGTAAAAGTAAGGGTTACTTCTTTTAAGCGCATTCCCCAAACCTCTCCGGTTTGGAATACAGTAAGCAGAAGTGAGTATATATCAAATAAATTATAAAATTTTTTTTTAAAAAATTTATATAAGTTTTTTAAAAGTTAAGTAAAAAAAGTAACAAAAAAAGGATGAATTGCACATGTTAAACGACTTTATTAATATTATTGGGGATATTATATCAAAATCCGGATTTGTAATAGGAGAATACAGACATTTTATAATGATTTTTATATCATGCGTATTATTTTACCTTGCTATATCCAAGGAATATGAGCCGCTTTTACTGCTTCCAATAGCTTTTGGTATGCTTTTAACCAATTTGCCCGGTGCAAACTTATACCATCCGGAACTGTTTATTACTGAAAGCGGCAAAATTGATTTAATTGAAGTTTTTAATAAGGGAGGACTTTTGGACTTTTTATATTTAGGAGTTAAATTTGGAGTTTATCCCCCTCTTATATTTTTGGGCATAGGGGCAATGACTGATTTTGGTCCTCTTTTATCAAATCCAAAAAGTATACTTTTGGGTGCAGCAGCTCAAATTGGTATTTTTGTAACATTTATTTGTGCCCTGCTCCTTGGTTTTAGCGAAGAAGTGGCTGCAGCAATAGCAATTATAGGTGGGGCTGACGGTCCAACAGCAATATATGTAACAACCCAGTTAGCTCCTAAAATGTTAGGTCCTATAGCCATAGCTGCATATTCATACATGGCTTTGGTTCCTATGATTCAGCCTCCTATTATGAAGCTGTTTACAACTAAGAAGGAAAGAGCGACTGTGATGGGTCAGTTGAGGACTGTATCTAAAAGGGAAAAAATTATATTCCCTGTAGTTGTTACAATTCTTATTTGCTTATTCCTTCCGGATGCTGCTCCTCTTGTAGGGATGCTGATGCTTGGAAATTTATTTAGAGAAAGCGGCGTAGTTGAGAGAATAAGCAAAACAGCAGAAAACGAATTAATTAATATTATAACTATATTCTTAGGTCTTTCTGTAGGAGCTACTGCTACAGCAGAAAACTTCTTAAACCGTCAGACTCTGTTTGTTATTTTCCTAGGCTTGGCTGCATTCTCTTTAAGTACAGCATTTGGTGTGTTATTTGGTAAAATCATGTACTATGCTACCGGTGGCAAAGTTAACCCTCTTATTGGTTCTGCCGGAGTATCTGCAGTTCCAATGGCAGCAAGGGTATCACAGAAAGTAGCTTCAGAATCAAACCCTGGAAACTTCATACTCATGCATGCCATGGGACCTAATATAGCAGGGGTAATTGGCTCTGCAGTAGCCGCAGGTATATTCTTAGCTGTTTTTAGATAACACTTTTAAAAGGCGTTTTGGTTTAGCTAAAAAAATCACCTTTTTAACTTTAGCAAAAAGGTGATTTTTTTATTTTAGTTTAAACTATGCTGTTTATTATTTCAATATATTTTTTAGCTTCCTCTGTTATGGCACGGTAATTGCCCTCTTTAATAAAACGTGGGTTTACCAGATTCTTCCCTACACCTATTCCAAAGGCTCCTGCCCTTAAAAAGCTGTAGGCATTACTTAAATCTATTCCTCCCACTGCAAACAACAATTGATCTCCAAAAGGGCTTTTAATTTGTCTAAAATAGTCAGGAGTAACTGATACCGCTGGAAATATATTAATAAAATCCGCTCCGCTTTCCTTTGCAGATATTATATTTGTAGGCGTTAGTGCTCCCGCAATACATACCTTATCAATTCCTTTAATCTCATTTATTAAATCTTCATCTGAATGTATACAGCTTATAAACTGTGCCCCGGCAACAGCAGCGCTATGAGCCTGCTGGCTATTCATTACAGTACCTGCACCACATACTATCTTTCCACCCATATTGCTTTTTCTTATTTTAGTGATACTCTTTAGGGAATCTTCATTTTGAAGTGTTATCTCCACCACCCTTATTCCCCCGTCATAAAGGGCTTTTATTGTATCTTCAATGTACAAACTGCCAACACCTTTCACAATTGCAATCATTCTGTACCTTTTAATCCATTCTGCTATTTTTTCTTTTATCATGTTATCACCTCATAAGCAAGTATTTTTAGCCTCTGTATTAAATTTTATATTATATCCTTACTAAAATCATTCTTATTCTTTTGAACAATCTTCACAGTAGCCATAAAATTTAACTTTGTGGTCCACTACTTTGAATTTGTTCTTTCTAAGAATCTGTTCTTCAAGATTGTCCAATAAATCTTCCTGAACTTCAAATATTTTTTTACAACCCATACAAATAAGATGATGGTGACGGTGATCTTCTTTTTGATTATTAAGTTCATATCTTGTTAACCCATCGTCGAGATTCAGCTTGTAAACAAGACCCATATCATCTAAAAGAAGAAGTGTTCTATAGACTGTTGCAAGACCTATTTCTGGCTGGGTTTCTTTTACAAGATCATAAATTTCCTCCGGACTCAGGTGCTCACCATCGTGTTTTACTATTATATCCAAAACTGCCTGTCTTTGTGGTGTAAGTTTATATCCCCGTTCTTTTAGCATTTTTTTTAAATCAATGGAATTCATTTTTTGTATCACTCCTAATAAACTTATAGCAGTTTTGCTACTTTTATTATTCACCTTTAATTCGCCTATAAAACTATTATAAATTAATATTTAAAGGTATGCAATTTTTTCTATGCATATATTTTTAAATCTGCTATAATAAAATAGTATTCACATTACAAAAACATACTAAATAATATAGGAATAAGCCTTATATAGATGTTTTTAAAATGTGAAAATTTTTTTAATAAATATAATTAAAAAGGAACTGATAATGTATGAAATATGTATTAATTTTAGGGGATGGTATGTCAGATTACCCTATAGAACAATTAAATAATAAAACACCTTTGCAATGTGCTAAAAAGCCCAATATTGATTTTTTAGCCCAAAATGCTGAAGTTGGCATGGTTAAAACGGTGCCGGAAGGCTTACCTCCCGGAAGTGATGTAGCCAACCTTTCGGTTATGGGATATAACCCTCTTATGTATTATACAGGAAGGTCACCTTTAGAAGCTGTCAGTATGGGAATTAAATTATCCGCTACTGATGTAACATTAAGGTGCAATTTAGTTACCCTTTCCCATGAAGGGGAATATAAAAATAAAGTGATGGTGGACTACAGCTCTGATGAAATAAGTTCAGAAGAAGCCAAAATACTTATAGAAGAAATAAACACACATTTTAAAACAGACAAAATTTCCTTTTACCCTGGAATAAGCTACAGACACTGTATGGTTTGGGATTGGGGCTTTACAAATTTAAATTTGACACCCCCCCACGATATATTAGATAAAAAGATAGGAAACTACCTTCCTGAAAATAAAATGATTTTGGATATGATGGTTAAAAGCTATGATATATTAAAAGACCACCCGGTAAACAAAAAGAGAATCTCTAAAGGACTTAAACCTGCCAATTCAATATGGCTATGGGGGGAAGGTAAAAAACCTAATCTTCCTAAGTTTTATGATATGTACAAAATACAGGGCTCTGTTGTATCCGCCGTTGACCTTATTAAAGGAATAGGAATTTTAGCAGGGCTAAATATTGTAGAGGTGGAAGGAGCTACAGGAAATATCCACACTAACTTTAAGGGTAAAGCTTTAGCAGCACTGGAACAGTTAGAGTCAGGACGTGATTTTGTATACCTTCACATAGAAGCTCCTGATGAGTGTGGGCACAGGTATGAAATAGAGAATAAAGTAAGAGCTATAGAATTAATAGATGAAGAGGTTGTTGGCACAATTTTAAATGGGCTTCAAAAATACCATGATTATAAAATTTTAATTCTTCCTGACCATCCTACCCCACTATCACTAAGAACCCATACATCAGAGCCTGTACCATATTTACTTTATCAAAAATCCAAAAGTAAAAAATCCGGCCTTACCGGGTATGACGAGGTGCAGGCGGCAAGTACAAATAATTATATTGATGAAGGTTATAAGCTTATGAAATATTTTATTTTAAATGACAAAAGCGAGAATGTAACAAATTTTGTGTATGAATGAATAATTAAATTCCTTCTTGGCAAGAATTACAAACAATAAAAGCTAAGGAGGAATTTTTTATGTCAACATTATCAAAAGAACAGATAAAAGCAATAGT
>Ga0208938_1000079_pt1 | contig 98572 bp, 87 predicted proteins | sample AD_UKC125_MetaG_FD_184434 | JGI IMG/M metagenome (GOLD analysis project Ga0208938, IMG submission 184434) | Active sludge microbial communities of municipal wastewater-treating anaerobic digesters from USA - AD_UKC125_MetaG (SPAdes) (version 2) | ecosystem: Engineered > Bioreactor > Anaerobic >... | reverse complement strand
CCTGGTTCCTACCAGGCGCAGCCGGCAGGCTCCCTATATTCATTTTGATAACGCGGCCAGTACCCCAGCCCTGCACCCAGTAGTTGACCGCCTGGACGATTACCTGCGCTGGTATTCGGGTGTTCACCGGGGAACCGGCCACAAATCACAATTGTCGTCTTTTTATTACGACAAAAGCCACGAAGTTATCGGGCGTTTTGTAAAAGCCGACCTGGACTGGGACACCGTCATTCTTACCAAAAACACCACTGAATCAATAAACAAATTGGCTCACCGCTTTCCCTTCCAAAGGGGGGACATAGTTATTGCCACCGAAATGGAGCACCACTCCAATGACTTGCCCTGGCGTTTTCGTGCCCGGGTGGAATATGTGCCTGTCGATGAAAAGGGCTGTTTGCAAACAGTTATACTGGAGCAGATGCTGAAGAAACATTATCCTCATACCAGGCTGGTGGCGGTCTGCGGGGCTTCCAATGTAACCGGGCATATTAACGACATACATTACCTGGCAGCCCTGGCCCATGAATACGGGGCTCTTATCCTGGTGGACGGAGCTCAGTTGGTGCCTCACCGGCCGGTTGATATAAAACCCCATGATGACCCAGCCCATATTGATTTTTTAGCCTTTTCCGGCCATAAGATTTATGCTCCTTTCGGCTGCGGTGTTTTAATCGGCCCCCGTCATTTTTTCCAGCAGGGTAATCCTGATCAGACGGGAGGAGGAACAGTATCCCTGGTTACCAAAGAACAGATTATCTGGGCCGGACTGCCGGACCGGGAGGAAGCTGGCTCTCCCAATGTACTGGGGGCCCTCCTTCTGGCTGACACTCTCCAATACCTGCAGCAATTAGGTCTGGAAAGAATGGCCGCTTATGAAGATGAACTTACCTGTTATGCCCTGGAAGCCTTATCTTCTGTCCCCGGCATAATCATATACGGATCCCAACCCCGGGTGGGAGTAATCACTTTTAACCTACCTTCCTTTCCCCACGCCCAGCTGGGCAGTATCCTCTGCCATGAAGGAGGCATCGGGGTAAGAACGGGCTGCTTTTGCGCTCAGACTTATGTGCGCAAGCTCTTGGGCCTCAACACTGAACAGCCTTTGTCATACTGGTCACAGAAGAGTCCTGCCCATTGGCCGGGCATGGTCCGCATCAGCTTGGCTGCTTACAATACCCGGGAGGAAATTGACCGGCTGGCTGCTCTTCTGCGGCAAATTGCAGATAATGCCAATTACTACAAGCATCTTTATCCCTTTAGCCATCACCAGCAGGAGTATCTGCCCCCCAAAAGCCATCACTATGACTGGAGGAGCTATAAGGCATAACTATTACTAAAAGTATCACCCGGCGAAATATGTATTTCCTTGCCTGATAGTCGAGCTGATGTTACATTATGTATATATGTATATATGTATAGATATCCGCCGGTTATAGCCTAGCATTAAAGCAATATTCCTGGATCAGATGGTAACTGGTGTCTCAGTCAAGCATGGCATTTGACATTGGGGGGAGGGATACCTGAGTGAACCAGCAGGAATTTCTGCAGGCGCTGGAACTTGAGCTGGATAAAATATCCCACTTAGATAAAAGCCAAAAAGTCGAAATTTTAGATGCTCACCGGGAGTTGTTCCGCCTGGGTATGGAACAAAGCCGAACTGAAGAAGAGATCGCCGCCAGTCTTGGCACTCCCCAGGCTATAGCCCGCTATTACCAAGCCCACCAACTGATAACCCTAGCTGAGCTGGAAGCATCTTTTCTTAACCTATTTCGCGCCATAAAAGCAGTATTAAAACTGGGAATTGCCAATCTCGTGCTGGTGCTGGGTCCGGTTCTAGGCGTAGCCGGAGCCATGACTGCCCTGCTGGCTGCTGGTTTAGTTGTCAGCTGCAGCGGACTTTTCCTGTTGATCGGAGTCATAGCTAATCTGATTCAACCGGGAATAGTACATATATCAGATTTATGGTACAGCGACAGCCTGACCGCCGCAGCTACTATTTCCATGTCCATAGGCTTGGCTGCTTTAGGCATGCTCTTCTTAATCGGGGATTATTACCTGTGGCGTATCCTTTATCGCGGGACCTTAAGATACCTGCGTTTGCGCTTGAACCGGAAGGAGGATACCTATGCCCAGTGACAGGCAGATGAAGCGCATAATCCTGTGGCTGATTATAATTATATTCATCAGCTTTTCTGCAGCTATCGTCCTTTTCATCCTCAGCGGGGATACCTGGTTCACCGCTGCTTGGATTGATGACGGTTTCTCTCTTACAGGATTGCTCGGTTATGACATCTTGCCTTAACATGCCTGCAATTGGCCCGCCGGGAAAAATCACCCTATTGCTGTAATTTTTTAGAGGATTCTGACAGGTATCAGGCGAATAAAGGTAAAAAAATAAAAAAACGGCAGTATAGGAGAATAAGCACATGGAGAAATACACTATTTACGACCAGATAGCCGTGGAGGACATTGGAGTAGAACTTAACAGCAAGCTGTACAAGAGTTTCCTCACGATACTTCCTAAGATGGCCGCCTTGTTTACTGATCGTACCGTGGGTTTTTATGCTACTGACCGGGAAAAATTTTTAATGAAAATTGATCCTTTGAACCGGGTTTCTTTTGTCAAACCTGGACAGCCCTTTGCCAAGGGCGGGGCAGCTGACTATGTCATTGAATCCCGCCAGCCTTTTGTCGTGGAACTAGGAGCCGAGGTATACGGGCTGCCTCTGCGGGTAAGCTGTTTCCCCATTTTTGATGACGATACCGGCGAAGTGATTGGCACTTTTGGCATGGTAATCACCCGCCACAATGCGGAAGCTGTAAAGGAGATGGCAACTTCATTTGCCAACGGTTTGACAGAAATCTCCGCAGCTATACAGCAAACCGCTTCCAGTGCTGCCAGCATTAATGCCAGCGAACAAAGACTAAATGAACATATCGCCGACATTCAGCAGTCAGCCAGTGAAATTATCACTATTCTGGCCAGTATAAAAAGCATTGCCGATCAGACCAAAATGCTGGGACTGAATGCTGCTATAGAGGCTGCCCGCGCCGGTGATGCCGGTCGGGGTTTTGGCGTGGTTGCGGAAGAGATTCGCAAACTTTCGGAATCCTCCAAACAAACGGCAGAGGGAATAGGCAAGCTGACCAGAATAATTGAAGAAAAAATAAGCATTGCCAGGGAAAGCTCCATGGCAACCGTACAGGCATCTGAAGAACAGGCGGCTGCCAGTCAGGAGATTTCCGCCAGTATTGAAGAACTTCTGACCATCGCTCAACGGCTTAATGAATTAGCAGAAAACATTTAAAATAAATAAGTAGGTGCTGCAATCAGTGCCCACAATGTTAGGCAAAAGAATTGAGGTGAAAGCATGAATTTTACTCTTCCCGAATTGCCCTATGCTTACGATGCTCTGGAACCGTACTATGATGAACAGACGGTTCGCATCCATCACGACCTGCACCATAAGGCTTATGTTGATGGCCTGAACAATGCTCTGGCCAAACTGGCCGAAGCCCGGGAAAAAGGCGATTTTTCCCTTATCAAGCATTGGGAGAAAGAGCTGGCTTTCCACGGTTCCGGTCATGTCCTGCACACCCTGTTCTGGGAAAATATGACCCCGAAGAGTTCCGGCAAGCCCGGCGGCGAACTGCTGCAGCAAATTGAAAAGGATTTTGGCAGTTTTGAGGCTTTCCAGAAACAGTTCAGCGCTGCGGCGGGAGCAGTGGAAGGATCGGGCTGGGCAGTCCTGGGCTGGCAACCCCAGTTAAGTAAGTTGTTGATTACCCAGGTGGAAAAACACCAGGATTTAACCGTCTGGGGCATAGTTCCCCTGCTCATTCTCGATGTTTGGGAACATGCTTATTATCTCAAATATCAAAACCGCCGTGCTGAATGGATAAATGCCTGGTGGAACATAGTTAACTGGGAGGTTGCGGAAAAACGATTTTCCGCCGCTCGTTAAAACCAATTCAGCAGCGTGAGAGAGAACTCGGAGGAATCCGGGTTCTCTCAGCGTGTCAAAAAGCTTATTAATAGTTGTACGTTCGAGATTGCCACGGCACTTCGTGCCTCGCAATGACACATATGATGGGCTTTTGGTTATGTCATCGCGAGGAGCGAAGCGACGTGGCGATCTGTTAACTCGCACCGTTAGTTGCCACGGAGATTGCCACGCGCTACGCGCTCGCAATTATCACGTGAAGCACAGGCCACGATGAATGAAAAGTCCTCTTATATGTCATTGCGAGCCCCTGAAAGGGGCGCGGCAATCTCATTCGTCTATCTGTCTCCCCGTTGGAGATTGCCACGCGCTACGCGCTCGCAATGACACAATTGGGAGCTATTATCCCAGCCATGACATACTAGGGAAGCCGTTTTCACAGCAATGACACAAGACTATTTTCACAGCAATGATTGATATGAAGACTTCATGAGAATGGCTTTTTTACTTGGACACTAGGCTGGCGGTTTGATCCGGGAAAGTGAGATGGAGTACTACTTCGTCTCCTATTTGGCATCCTGCCTTGGAGAGAAAATAAGATACCGTTTTCTTGGCCAGGAGAGGATCATTGTTCTGCTGGCTCAAGTGAGCCAGGAACACATGCATGGTTTCACTGCGTTTCAGCCGGCTCAGTACCTTGCCGGCGTCATGATTGGACAGGTGCCCTTTATTGCTGCGAATGCGCTGCTTCAAATAAGGAGGATAAGGCCCCCGGTGCAGCATTTCCAAATCGTGGTTGGACTCTAAAATCACCACCTGGGCATTGTGCAGGGCATTCTCCACCTCGGGGGTAACCACCCCCAGGTCGGTAGCCAGGACACAGCGCTTCTTACCATAGGAAAAAGCAAATCCGACCGGATCAGCCGCATCGTGAGAGGTAGAAAAAGGCTCTATCCATACTCCTTTTATTTCAAAGGCACCCTGGAAGGAATTACAGCAGTGCAGCGGCAAGCGATGGAGACAAGGTATGTATTCCCAGGTTTTCTCCCGGGCATAAACTGGTATCTGATGGCGCCTGACCAGTACATCCAGGCCATTAATGTGATCCCGGTGCTCATGGGTTATTAAAATACCGTCCAGATCCGCTGCTCGAATGCCCAGCTCGGCCAGTCCCCGCTCAATTCTGCGAGCACTGATGCCGGCATCCACCAGCAGCCGGGTTGGTCCGAACTTCAGCAATACCGCATTGCCGGTACTGCCGCTGGCTAAAACATGTACCTGCAAAACTGCTCCTCCATCTATGTAAATCCTTCTGCTCCATTATACTTTATCTGCCCTGGGAAAGGATAAAAAAGTATTGCCTTAAACCCCTGCCAGGTACTATTATTAAGGTAAACTAAGTAAACTATTATCATGTATCCAGTTTACCTAGGGAGAGGAGATCGTTTATGAAAAAAAAGGCTCGGGCTGTAGTCGCAGTGTTGCTCATAGCTGGGTTGGGATATTGGGGGTACACCTATTACCGGTCAACCCAGCCGGATACTATCAAAGCCACCGGTACCATTGAAGCCACCACCGTAAACGTGACTGCTCGCCTCAGCGGCACCCTGGAGACTATAGCGGTCCAGGAAGGCGATACCGTCAGCGCCGGACAGCTGATCGCCCAGCTTTACCGCAGTGATCTGGTAGCCCAGGCGGAGCGGGATGCTCTGGGGGTAACTGCCGCCGAGGCCAAGCTGAATGATCTTTTGGACGGATCCCGCCAGCAGGAAATTGAAGCCGCTGCTGCTCAGGTGTCTTTTAAAGAAACTGTCCTGCAGAAAGCCCGCCAGGATTTATCCCGGGCTGAATCCCTTTTCCAGGCGGGAGCTCTTTCCCAAGAAGAACTGGAACAAGCCCAGCTGAAAGTGCAGCAGACGGAAACCGAGCTTAAAGTAGCTCAATCCCAGCTTAACCTGCTCCATGCCGGCAGCCGGCCGGCGGTCATTGAAGCTGCCCAAGCGGAGGTAGAACGCAGCCGCGCCGTATGGCAGGCCAGCCAAGCCATGCTGGAAGACTTAAAGCTGATCTCTCCCCTCAATGGTACAGTAGTAAGCCGCAATTATGAACCGGGTGAATATGTAACTGCCGGGGCAGCGGTAGTAACCGTAGCCGACCTCAGTTCCATGTGGATTAAGGTTTATGTCCCCACTGTTGACTTGCCTAAGATTTACCTGGGTCAGCCGGTGGAGGTCACCGTAAGCGGCAGTAACCGCACCTTTGCCGGAACCGTTTCCCACATAGCCACTCAGGGAGAGTTCACTCCCAAAACCATACAGACGGAAAAAGAACGAGCCAATGTGGTATATGCGGTCAAAATCTCCCTGGACGAACCGGACAACATCCTTAAACCCGGTATGCCGGCAGATGTTACCTTTTTGCAGGAGTAAACCCATGATCAGAGTAAAAAAGGTTTCCAAAAGATTTTCTTCTATCCAGGCCCTGGACCGGGTCAGCCTGCAGGTCAACCGGCAGGACATTTTCGGACTGATCGGACCTGATGGTGCCGGCAAGACTACCCTTATGCGCATTATCTGCGGCCTGATGCCTCCTGATGAAGGCCAGGTCTGGATCATGGATCAGGCTCCGGGGGAGATTGACCGGCAAAATTTAGGTTATATGCCCCAGCGGTTCAGCTTGTACCCGGATTTAAGCGTTCGGGAAAACATAGAATTCTTCGGTTCCCTTTACAGCCTATCCCGGAAGGTTATACGCAGCCGTGCCGAGGAAATTCTGGAAATTACCGGTTTATCGCCCTTTACCGGTCGTCTGGCCGGCAGCCTGTCAGGCGGCATGAAACAGAAGCTGGCTTTAACCTGCGCCCTGATTACCCGGCCGGCTCTGTTGGTTTTGGATGAACCAACCTACGGAGTGGATCCCCAATCCCGTCAGGATTTCTGGCGCATTCTCTACCAGTTGAATCACCAGGGTATGACCATTATGGTTTCTACTCCCTATATGGATGAAGCGGAATTATGTACCCGGGTGGCCTTTATAAATCAGGGACACATCCTGGCTTGCGACACCCCCCAAAATCTGAAGGCACCCTTCAGCCAGCGGGTTCTGGAGGTACGTATTCCCAGTCAGGATCCCCGCCTTTTCGACAACCTGGAGGAAGTGGAAGACGCCTCTTTCTTTGGCTATAAATACCGGCTGGTAGTCAGGGATGGTACTCGTGGACAGAAGGCCGTACAGTCCTACCTGGCTGCCCGCGGTCTGGCTGGCGTTATCGAGCCGGTTTCACCGGCAATGGAAGACCTTTTTGTGATAATGACCGGGAGGGATGATTGATATGGAGTATGCGGTGATTACCCAGGATCTCACTCGCTGTTTCGGAAATTTTACTGCCGTGGACCAAATCAATCTAGCTATTCCTACCGGACAGGTATGCGGCTTTTTGGGCCCCAACGGTGCCGGCAAAACCACGGCTATGCGTATGCTGTGCGGCATACTGGAACCCACCAGCGGTTCCGGCCAGGTACTGGGATACGATATTGCCACCCAGAATGAGCTCATCAAGCAGCATATCGGCTACATGTCACAGAAATTCAGCCTTTATGATGACCTCACCGTAACGGAAAACCTGGACTTTTATGCCGGTCTCTACAGCTTGTCCGGTGCTGCCAAGGGCAAGCGAATCCAGGAGATGATAGAACTGACTCAGCTGAAGGAACGAAAAGATCAACTGGTCGCCACCCTCAGCCTGGGATTCAAACAGCGCCTGGCTCTGGGCTGTGCTTTAATATCTCATCCCCAACTGGTTTTCCTGGATGAGCCCACCAGCGGGGTGAGTCCCGCCAGCCGCCGGGCATTCTTTAACATTATCCAGGACCTGGCTGCCGGTGGTACTACCGTTATTGTCACCACCCATTTTATGGAGGAAGCGGAGCGGTGCCACCAGATCGCCTTTTTTTCCCGGGGGAAACTGCTGGCTTTAGCCTCCCCCGATGAACTGAAAAAAACCACCCTGGAAGGGATATTGCTGGAGTTGATCCTGCCCGATCCTCTGGGCGTAATAGATAATCTGTCGAAACTGCCCTATGTTAAAAGCTGCAGTGTGCACGGCGCCAGCCTGCACGTGCTGGCAGAAGATGAGTCCTGCATCCAGCAGTTGGCTGCTTATATTGGCGTACAGCCCAAGGTAATTACTCCTACTCTGGATGATGTATTCATTGCTCTGGCTAAACGCCAGGAAAGCGAGGTACCCGTATGAATCGTATTGCTGCTGTTATCCGCAAGGAATTTATCCAGATGCGCCGTGACCGCATGACCCTGGGGATTATTTTCATGATACCCCTGGTACAGCTGCTGTTGTTTGGTTATGCCATCCAAACCGAGGTCAAGCATATTCCCACCGTGGTGTTTGATCAATCTCTCTCGGCAGAAAGCCGGGATTTGACGGAAGCATTCTCCAGTTCCGGCTACTTTGACATAGTAGCCTCCGCCAGCAGTTATGAAGAAGTCAACCGGATGATTGACAGCGGTGAGGCCAAAGCAGGGATTATATATCCTCCTGACTTCGCTGCCAGTTTGAAACGGGGGGAACCGGCCCAGGTGCAGGTGATTGTGGATGCCAGCGACAATATGGTATCCAATCAGGCCATAGCTATTGCCAATTCTATCGGCTTGCTGAAATCCCAGCAGATATTGATCGAAAAAATGCCCTCGGCCAGCCTCCCTTACGATATTCGGGTGCGCCCCTGGTACAACCCGGATGGGATCACCGCTTACTATATGGTGCCGGCTATACTGGGCATAATCGTTACCATGACCATGGTTATCGTGACCGCCCTGGCCATAGTCCGGGAAAGGGAACGGGGCACCCTGGAACAGCTGATAGTCACCCCGATTAAGCCTTTTGAGCTGATGATCGGGAAAATAGTCCCCTATATCGCCCTGGGCTACCTGCAAATCACGGTAGCTTTGCTGGTGGGAGCTATATTTTTTCAAGTACCTATACGGGGAAGCCTGCTGGAGCTTTACCTGCTGACCCTGTTTTTCATAACCGCCTCTTTGGGTCTGGGATTGATGATTTCCAACATAGCTCAAAACCAAATGCAGGCTTTCCAGATGGCATTCTTTGTCATGCTGCCCAGCATACTCCTGTCCGGGTTCATATTCCCCCGGGAAGCCATGCCCCAGGTAATTTATTACATCAGTTGCCTCATTCCGATTACCTACTATCTGGATATTATCAGAGGAATCATGCTGAAAGGGATTGGTTTCCAGTACCTGTACGGCCAGGTAACGGTTTTGCTGGTGTTCTCCCTGGTATTTCTGGGAGTAAGTACGGCCAGGTTTAAAAAGAGAGTAGTTTCTTAGAGAAAGGAGAAGCCTATGGGAATTAAACAGCGCATTATGACCGCCGCCCGCCAGTTGATGGCGGAAAGGGGCTTTAAAGGTTGGACCATGGATGAACTGTCCGCCCGGGCTCAGGTCAGTAAACGCACCCTGTACCGCTACTATGCCAGTAAAGAAGCCCTTATTGAGGCGGTAATCGATGATTTTTTAGCCAGCATGGGGGTTCTGTTCGAACAGTTAATAGCCTCCGGGGCTGATCTGAAGCAAATAATCGGTACTATACTGCCCCAGCTTTTGGACAAGGGCAAATTCGTAACTTCCCCCCGCAGCCTGGAGGACCTGCGCCTTCTTTACCCCCATCTGTGGGAAAAAATAAATGCTTTTCGTACCGAAAGAATACAGGTTGTTGCCCACCACATATTGCAAAGTAATCCCGCTTCACCCATATCCAATATTGATCCGCGGGTTTTCACTGCCATTATAACGGCTTCTGTTCAGGCGGTAGTCAATCCCGACTTTATTCTGGAAAATGGCTTGACCTTTGAAGAAGTTTGCACCCAATTTGTCCGCTTTTACCAGGCTGTGTTTAACCTATCCCTGGACTAGCTTTTCCTGCCGCCTGCAAGGTTAGATCCATCTGTTCCTGGCGGCCGTATTTCTTCATAACTTGCTTAAAATCATCCAGTCAACAGGTTTAGGCGGTTTTTCCCGTAAAAATAGAGCAGGAGATCTATTTTTTTTGTTTAATTAGTTAAAACATATCTGCCAGTATTTTCAAGGGGAGGGTGGTAGCTAAATCACTTATAATGATATTTATAAAATGAGGAGGGTGATTGCATTGATGAAGCCTGTTAGGCGTAGTATTGTTTTGCTGGTAGTTATGGCTATGCTGGCTTCCCTGGTAGTTGGCTGCAGTTCTTCTAAAACCGAAACCGGTGACCAGGCCCCGAAAGCTGAGACCCAATACATAAATATTGCTACGGGCGGAACCGCCGGTACTTACTTCCCCCTGGGCGGAGCTATAGCAGAAATACTGAATGACAGCATTCCCGGAGTGAATGCTACCGCCGAGGCTACCAACGCATCGGTAGCTAACGTAAACCTGTTAAACGGCGGCAGTGTACAATTAGCTTTTATACAGAATGATGTCAGTTATTACGCTGATAAAGGACAAGAACTTTTTGAAGGCAATCAGGTCACCGGTTTGCGGGCTCTAGCTACCCTTTATCCGGAAACCGTGCAGATGATTACCCTGAAAAGCTCGGGCATTAAGTCTGTGGCTGACATGAAGGGCAAACGTATTGCGGTGGGTGCTGCCGGCAGCGGTGTTGAAGCTAACGCCCGTCAGATCCTGCTAGCCAATGGTATTACTTATGATGATATAAAAGTACAATACCTGTCCTTTGCCGAAGCTGCCAATGGCTTGAAGGACGGCAATATTGATGCCGGATTCATAACCGCTGGGTTCCCCACGGCAGCTATCCAGGACATTGCCGCACAACATGATGTAGTGCTGATCCCGGTAGATGATGCCACTGCTGACAAGCTGATGGCCCAGTACCCGTTCTATACTAAAATCACCATTCCTGCGGGTACTTATCCCAAGCAGGAAGCTGATGTGCAGTCATTAGCAGTTAAAGCCATGCTGGTAGCCATGGAGGATATGGATGAGCAATTGGCTTATGATATTGTTAAGGCTATCTATTCCAACCTGGATAGATTAAAGGCTGCTCACTCGGTGGGTGAACTTATAACCAAGGAAACAGCTCAAGAAGGTATTTCTATTCCCATGCATCCGGGAGCAGAAAAGTATTTCAATGAATAGGGATTGAAGATAGGTGCTAAGCAAAGCCTGGATCAAAGTGCTATTAGGTTTTTTTGCCCTAAGCCTGGCAGCCGGGTTAATATTTTACCCGCTGCCAGTGCTGCAGGTTAAGGATACTAACGACCAGGCTTTGCTGATTCCCTTGCTAAGGGGAAAAAGCTTTTCTCTGGAATATGTCCACTCGGTACAAAAGTCCCCGGTCCGGGAGAATTTTGCTGCAGTGGCGGGGAATCAAATACAACTTACTTCTACCACCTTCCAAACACTGGGAGTCGGCCTGCCTTTCCTGTCAACTGAAGGTCAGTTGGTCAACAACCAGGGTACCTTTGAATTAACCGGCCAAAACCGGGTATTCCGGGAAATACGACTGGCGGTTATGCCCGTATCCTATCAAGGCTTGGTGTATAATAATCACCAGTATTTACTGAGTAATTATTTTTTGCCGGGAAGCCTGGTAGAAATCAGTATCCAGTCGTATTCCCCAGGTTACCTGATCTGGCATAGAATTGCAGTTATTTTTAAGGGAGGATTATTGTGGATAAACCAGTCACTACACCAGGAAATGAAGTAAATATAGATGAATTGCTGGCCCGCTACGATCGAGAATCCGATTACCGCCGCTTCGGAGGCTATGGGAAATGGGTAGTAGCCCTTATAGCCATAAGCTTTTCACTATTCCAGCTTTACACTGCCGCTTTCGGGGTACTGGATGCCCACCTGCAGCGGGCAGTGCACCTGGCTTTTGCCATGGCGTTGGTGTTTTTGCTGTATCCCAGCCGCAAAAGCTGGTCCCGTGAACACCTGCACTGGATAGATGCGGTTTTGGCGGTGGTTGCCACGGCTATGCCCTTGTATATAGTGGTCTTCTATAAAGAGCTGGTGTACCGTGCGGGAATGACAACTACTACCGATATGATAATCGGAGCTCTGGGTATCCTGCTGGTTTTAGAAGCCGCCCGCCGTGTGGTAGGTTGGCCACTGGTGACTGTAGCTCTGATATTTGTTGTCTATGCCTTTGCCGGACCTTATATCCCCGGCACCTTTGGTCACCGGGGTGTACAATTGGAATTACTGGTAGACCATTTATTTTTCACAACGGAGGGTATTTTCGGCATACCTTTGGGGGTTTCGTCTACTTTTATCTTTTTGTTTATTCTTTTTGGTGCTTATCTGGATAAAACCGGACTGGGCAAGTTCTTTATAGATCTGGCCAATGCTATAGCGGGCTGGGCCAGCGGCGGCCCTGCCAAAGTAGCGGTTATCTCCAGTGGTTTAATGGGGACCGTATCGGGAAGTTCCGTGGCCAACGTGGTAGGCACCGGAAGCTTTACCATTCCCATGATGAAGAAATTGGGCTACCGTCCGGAGTTTGCCGGTGCGGTGGAAGCTGCTGCCTCCACCGGCGGTCAGCTTATGCCTCCTATTATGGGAGCAGCCGCCTTTTTGATGGCCGACTTTGTGGGTATACCCTATATACAAATTGTCAAAGCCGCAATAATTCCCGCCCTGCTCTATTTTACCGGTGTTATGATCGGTGTTCATTTAGAAGCCAAAAAGAATGGATTAAGAGGTATGTCCCGCGATGAGTTACCGAATGTATTACGTCTGTTAATGGACCGGGGCCATCTGGCGCTGCCTTTAATAGCTATAGTTTACTTGCTGGTAGCTGGCTATACGCCCATGCGGGCCGCTTTATGGGCTATTGGTCTTTCCATCGTATGCGCTATGCTGCGCAAATCCACTCGCATATCTTGGCGGGATATCATTAAGGGTCTGGAGGATGGAGCTCGCTCAGCCCTGGGAGTAATCATTGCCTGTGCCACCGCTGGTATTATCATTGGGGTGGTAACTAAAACCGGCCTGGGATTAAAACTGGCTTCTTCCCTGGTGGATTTGGCCCATGGCTATTTGCTTCCCACCCTGTTCTTTACCATGATTACCTCTATTCTATTGGGTATGGGAGTTCCCACCACGGCCAACTACGTTATTACTTCTACCATAGCCGCTCCTGCAATCATACAGCTGGGAGTTCCTATATTGGCGGCTCATATGTTTGTCTTCTATTTCGGAATCATTGCCGATATTACTCCTCCGGTAGCCCTGGCAGCCTTTGCCGGATCCGGTATTGCCAGGAGTGATCCGCTCAAAACGGGGATACAGGCTTCCAAACTGGCCATAGCTGCTTTTATCGTGCCCTATATCTTTGTATTGTCACCGGTTATGTTGATGGTAGATGTTACACTGCCCAAGGTGCTGTTGATAATATTAACCTCTACTCTGGGGATGCTGGGATTGGCAACCGCCGTTGCCGGATACCTGCTGACCCATGCCCACTGGCTAGAGCGCATCATGTTCTTTGTGGGCGGTTTGCTGATGATAGATCCCAGTGTCACCACAGATGTCATCGGTTTTGTACTGTTGATGGTGGCCTTTGTTATTCACAAGATCAGAGCTGGTGCCCAAGCTAAAAATAAACCCGGCCCTATGGCAGCTTAAAAATTGCCCTGTGGGCACAGGCCGGATTCCTCCGCCCAGGTGCTTATGACAATTTTAATGCAACAAAACCAATGCCCCCGGTAGGTTTTTCTAACGGGGGCATTTTATTTGGCTATTGAGTAATAAAAAGCTTTTTATTGTCCTACACTGTGGTAAACAAGTTAATCCTTTGAACTAAAAGGAGGACAGCCCTTGGCCTTATGGCGGGAAGTAATAATCCAACTATACCAGCGCTGTAAAGACCATCAATTGACTGCCCTGGCCGCCCAGCTTACCTTTTACCTGGTGCTGGCCTTCTTCCCCTTTCTTATCTTTTTGATTACCCTGCTCAGCTATTTTCCCCTGGCCAGTGATCTGCCTCTGGACCAACTTGCGGGAATATTACCCTGGGAAGCTTATGTGCAGGTGCGGAAAATAATCGAGGAAACCCTGCAAGCCCGCTCCCATACCCTCCTTTCTATCGGCATGCTTATCGCTGTCTGGGCTTCTTCCACGGGTGTCAGCGCTCTCATTTACGGCATAAATCAAGCCCATTGTGATAAAGAAACCCGCTCCTTCTGGAAAGTGCGCGGATTATCACTGCTATTCACCCTGGCTTTAGCTTTAATTATTTTATTTGCTTTTATAATGCTGGTCCTGGGCAGGATAATGGGGGAGTCTTTGTTCTCCCTGCTGGGGGCTGATCATTACTTCACCCGTTTGTGGAGATATATCCGCTACTTGATTCCCCTGACTACTATGCTGCTGGTTTTTAACCTCCTTTACCGGTTCAGCCCCAACCTTAAGCTGAATTCCCGGGAAGTCCTGCCCGGAACCATACTGGCCAGTGTGGGCTGGATTGCCACCTCATCCGTTTTTGCTTGGTATGTGGAGCACTTTGCCGATTACTCCCTGATCTACGGCAGTCTGGGAGGAATCGTAATACTGCTGATCTGGCTGTATTTAAGCTCGGCAGTAATTCTGCTGGGAGGGGAATTAAATGCGGTACTGGTCCGCCGGGGGTTTTAAACTGGTGATGGGCTTTTCCTGGACTCCACCAAACCCCTGTACCAATGGCCGGCGGTCTGATCCATTATCCGCTGACGGGCACCCCGGGGCCACCCTGGCCTGTTTTTATCCGGATCGGGCCTATTTCCCGTCTGGTAGAAATTTTGGTAATTGGCTCCAATTATGTCCAGGAATTCGTCCAGGTGATAGATTCGGAATCGTTCCACACCGCATCGCTCGGCAATTTCCTCCAGCAACCGCAGCCCTATTTCCTCATAATCTGACTGCCGGGTAATTTCCAACAACTGGCAGTAACGGGGCAAAATCTGCTCAAACAGCATGCGCCGGTGTGATCCTCCTCTAAAACCCATTAACCGCCCCAGGTCACGGACTAGCTCTGCATCCAGGGCCAGAAAACAATCCAAAAAATAATCCTTATTCCAGGGGTGGATATAAAAGCGGAATCCCTTCAGCTGGTGCATGGTCTTTAAGGCATCATAATAGCCCATTTTCAAATTGGTGCGGGCTCTTTCCGGGCTGAACTGCAGTATGCCTCCCAAGTGGTCGGATGGGCTTATATAAGTAAGATGCAGGTCTTTCTGCCGCACCCGCCGGTAGCGCCCTGGTCCATGGGTGCGCAGGACAATAATCTCCCGGTAGCCTTTGTCTACCAACAGCTTAACCGGCAGGTTGTCGTGCAGTCCCCCGTCCAGCATCCGGCGGCCTTCTACCGGATCTACTTTGAACCCCGGCAGACTAGCGCTGGCCATCAGGTAATCAGCCAGCATTCCCTCAGGAATATCTTCCAAAAACAACTCCAGAGGCCGCATATCAGGGAGGGATATGGTTACCAGGCCAAAATCCAGCCCGGCCTGGCGAATTACCTCTTCCTTTACCATCTGGGCTATTAATTCTTTTAACGGTGTTACATCCAGACCTCTTTCCCGGAAAATAACCCGCAGGCGCTGAATTAAGCGGGGCAGGCTTTCCCGGCTTAAGCCCAGGCGGGTGATGTGCTGCATTTCTGCAGAATCCAGCTTAAATACCCGATCCGGGGTAATATCCCACCACAGCTGATAAGCCAGCTCAGTATCCCCTTGAGCTATCATGGCACCGTTAAGGGCTCCTACTGAGGTTCCGGCAATGCCTTTGATCTCTATTCCCATTTCCTGAATCGCCCGGTAAGCTCCGATTTGATAGGCGCCCCGGGCTCCGCCCCCTTCCAATACCAGACCGATCAGCGTCTTCACCCCCGTGATAAAGGTATTGCGATGTCACATTCGGTGTCGGCCACTACGAATGAATAACCATTTGAGTACTTTTGTTGTGAAAATGGCTTTTCTAGTGTATCATTGCGAACCCCTGAAAGGAGGGCGGCAATCTCAATGCAAGTTCACGTTTTTAGTCAACAGATCGCCACAGCACTTCGTGCCTCACGATGACACAACGCAGTTTAGCAGGAATATTAGCTGGCGAGTGACTTACGACGAGCCGTTGCAGCACACGGCGAAACGGAGGGCTGCGAAGCGGAGCGAGAAACAGGATGTTTCGAGCAGCGAGTACTGAGTGCATGGATGCCGAATTACGAGTGGTCCGCTTCGCACTTAAAGTTTGCCGATGTGCTGCAGGCAAGGAGTCATGGAGCGAGCCGGCTAATAGTCCTGCTAAACTGCGGTTAGCGTTTATCAGTATTGAGATCGCCATGTAGTTTCGCTCCTCACGATGACAATATCGCTATCTTCTGAGAACAGAGTGGTTAATTTCACCGCGAACTGCAAAACCTCCCGCTGGCTGAAGAGGGAGGTTTTTTATTAGCATTTCATGATCTTTTTATTTTATCCCCAGCTTCTAGCAATTAGGGAGCAGGGGGACAGCCTGAGGACTCTTCCCGCCCACTTTTCATGTATCCGGTCACATCTTCTACCGGCTGGTTATACAGTTCACGGGCAGCCTTCTGGGTAAACTGTACACCTGCTAAAACAACCAGGGCGCCCGCAAACTGCAGCAGGCTGAAACTTTCTCCCAGGACCAGCCAGGCTGTGGCTACGGCAAAAACAGGAGTTATATTATTGAATATCGCTACCCGTGTACTTCCCAGATATCTTATTCCCCATACCCAGATCATATTGGCCAGGGCTAAAGCCAGGACTCCGGAATAAACCGCACTCGACCATCCTTGGATGGTAACCTTATGCCAGTCAACGAACACCATCTCCGGCAAGGTAACGACAGTAAAAAATCCTGCCGCCACCGTCAGCACCCAGGCTATTATCTGGAAGGGATGGTATTTCTCAACTAAAGGCCGTGAATACACGGTAAAGTAACCGCATAGGAACTGGGCAGCCAGCATAACCAGTACCCCTTTTATATCAGCAGGGGATATGGACAAACCGGCCTTGCTCCCCAGCACAATTAGTATCACTCCCGATAAAGAAACAGCTACCCCGGCGGCTAATTTGGGGCTGCTCTTTTCCATGCCGGTAAAGCGATTGATAATCAATACGCTTACCGGAATCAGAGCCATAATTATGGAGCAGTTTCCGGCTGCCGTCAGGCTGACGCCAAAAGTTATACCTACCTGGGGCAAAGCAAATCCCAGAACACCCAAGGCCAATACCGCCCTGCGGTCCTCCGGCAGCATCCTCCGGTATATCTTCATTGCCCCAACACACGCCCAAGCTGTTAAAGCGCTTATTATCAACCGGGTAGTGTTAAATACCAGGGGGGAAAGTTCCTGCAAACCCAGTTTCATTACCGTAAAATTGGCTCCCCAAATGGCATTACACGCCAGCAGGCAGAGGACCATACGAAGGGGACTCACCATTATTGCTCCTCTCCACTAAACCAGTAATAATTAACCCAATTAAAAAAGGCTGCCCCCGGAGAGGCAGCCTCCGTTGGTATGTCTTATCCTTCCCGGCTTTGAATCTTTGCCCAGGTATCCCGCAGTCCTACAATTCGATTGAAGACCAGTCGTTCGCTGGTGCTGTCCGGGTCTACCACAAAGTAGCCCTGCCGCAGGAACTGGTACCTGCTTTCCACCGGAGCATCTTTGAGACTGGGTTCCACCAGGCAATCAGTGAGAACTTCAAGGGAGTTGGGATTCAAGAATTCGGTAAAATCCGTGCCCTCTTCTTCATCATCGGGGTTCTCTTTCAGGAAAAGGTTGTCGTAAAGGCGCACTTCCGCCGGCAGGGCATGGGCAGCAGATACCCAGTGCAGGGTGCCTTTCACCTTGCGGCCGGCATTGGGTCCGCCGGTTTTGGAATCGGGGTCATATGTGCAGTGCAGTTCTACAATATTGCCCTGGTCATCCTTGATTACCTCTTCGCATTTAATTATATAGGCACTTTTCAGCCGTACTTCTCCGCCCGGTCTGAGCCGGAAATACTTTTTGGGAGGATCTTCCATGAAGTCTTCCTGCTCGATGTATATTTCCCGGCTAAAAGGAATTTCCCGGGTTCCCATTTCCGGCTGTTCCACATTGTTCTCCGTGGTCAGCCACTCCACCTGGCCCTCGGGATAATTGGTAATAACCACCTTCAAAGGACGGAGAACCGCCATCACCCGGGGAGCCCGTAGATTCAAGTCTTCACGAATACAGTGTTCCAGCAAAGCTATATCCACGGTACTGTTCCGTTTTGCTACTCCGATGCGCTCACAGAAATCGCGGATGGCTTCGGGAGTATATCCCCGGCGCCGCAGTCCGGCAATGGTTGGCATGCGGGGATCATCCCAGCCCCGCACTATACCCTTTTCAACCAAGAGGCGCAGCTTGCGCTTGCTCATTACCGTGTAGGTCAAATTCAAGCGGGCAAATTCTATCTGCTGAGGACGACCATAGATTTCTTTGCCGTAGTCCACATTCTCTATAAACCAATCATACAGAGGCCGGTGATCAGCAAATTCCAGAGTACAGATGGAATGGGTAATGCCCTCCAGGGCATCGGACAGGGGATGAGCAAAATCATACATGGGATATATGCACCACTTGTCACCGGTCCGGTGGTGATGGGCATGCTGAATCCGATAAATTACCGGATCCCGCATATTCAAGTTAGGAGAAGCCATATCGATCTTAGCCCGCAGCACCCGTGACCCATCGGGGAACTCCCCGTTCTTCATGCGCTCGAACAGTTCCAGATTCTCTTCCACGGAGCGATTGCGATAGGGACTTTCCCGGCCGGGTTCGGTCAGAGTACCCCGGTACTCCTTGATTTCCTGGGCACTCAGGTCGCAGACGTAGGCCTTGCCCTTCTTTATCAGTTGGCAGGCAAACTCATACAGCCGGTCAAAGTAATCGGAAGCATAATACAGCCGGTCCTCCCAGTCAAATCCTAACCAGCGCACATCCTCTTTTATGGATTCGACATACTCGGTTTCCTCTTTGCTGGGATTGGTATCGTCAAAGCGCAGGTTGCACAATCCCCCGTTGGCAGCAGCCAAGCCGAAATTTAGGCAGATGGATTTGGCATGGCCAATGTGCAGGTAACCATTGGGTTCGGGAGGAAAGCGGGTGTGTACCCGTCCGTTATTTTTACCCATCATTAAATCTTCGCTGATTATATTCTGAATAAAATTGACGGGCAGATTATCAGCTGTCTCCTGACTCAGCGATTTTTCGTCCCGGTCACTCATAATATAGCTTCCTCCTATCTCAAAGCACTACAGCTGTTCTTAAATCTCGAGTCTTATACCATCATAATTAATCCCCCTGCTGCTTGCAAGCTATTTGCTCTCCTTCGCATAAGATCAGCTTCCCACTGCTCATAATAAGGTTACCCGGCTGTTAATTAAGTTTTTACGGCATGCATACCACCAGCGAAAAATTCTCACATTAATAATATGTGGCACAGAAAGGAGTTTGTTAGCAATGCGCCTTGAAATCGGTAATTTCCCTGTAAAAGACATTCGCTTCGGTGATCAGACCTCTTATCACCAGGGCATCCTTACCATTAACAAAGAGGAAGCCCTGGCGGTAGTCTATGAGGACGATCACATTATCGATGCTGACCTGGTGATTGCCCGCCCCGGGGAGTCGGTGCGGATCACTCCGGTTAAGGAAGCTATTGAACCCCGCTGCAAAGTATCGGGCGGGGTCATGTTCCCGGGCATGACCAATGATCTGGTGCGGGCCGGCCAGGGCAGAACCCACGCTCTGAAAGGCATGAGCCTTACCGTAGTGGGCAAGCACTGGGGAGGATTCCAGGACGGGGTAATTGATATGAGCGGGCCGGGTGCTGTTCATAGCTATTACTCCCAACTGATAAACCTGTGCCTGGTGGGAGATACGGATGAAGAATTTGAACGGCATGAGCAGCAGAAAAAGAATCGGGCCCTGCGCTGGGCCGGGCACCGTCTGGCTGAATACCTGGCCAAGTGTGTGGAACACCTGACTCCGGAAGAAATTGAAGTATATGACCTCCCGCCCATTACTCAGCGCTCTCCGGAAGTAATGGCTTTGCCGGGAGTAGTATATGTGATGCAGTTGGATTCCCAAATGGAAGAGATGGGCTACAATGCTCTGGTGTACGGCTGGGACTCCAATCGCATGCTCCCGACCTTTATGCACCCCAACGAGGTTCTGGACGGGGCCATAGTGTCGGGAAGTTTCATGCCCAGTTCCTCCAAGTTCTCCACCTACGACCACCAGAACAACCCGACCATCAAGCGTCTCTACCAGGAACATGGCAAGACCATCAACTTCCTGGGGGTTATCATGTCCAACCTGAATGTCAGATTGGAGGAAAAAACCCGTTCCGCCTTGTTTGTAGCCCAAATCGCCAGCACTCTGGGTGCCCAGGGAGCCATTGTAGCTGAAGAAGGCTATGGCAATCCCGATGCTGACTTTATCCAGTGCATAGTGGAACTGGAAAAAGCCGGGGTCAAAACCGTAGGTATCACCAATGAATGCACCGGACGGGACGGCAGGTCCCAGCCTCTGGTGGCTCTGGATCCCAGGGCTGATGCCATTGTCTCCACGGGTAATGTTTCCGAATTACTGGATCTGCCGCCTATGGATAAAGTAATCGGCGAACTGGAATCCATAGCCCGGGACGGCAATTCCGGAGGCTGGGCTGAATCCGTCAGACCTGACGGCTCCATCATTATTGAGGACAACGCCATGTTCTGCGGAGATATGATCTGCGGATTCTCCACCAAGACGGTTAAGGAATACTAAGGGGGCGAAAAAGTTGAAAAAAGGTATTCTCTATATCAACCAGTTTTTTGGCCAAATCGGCGGTGAAGAGCAGGCCGACTTTGAGCCGGTCATCCGGGAAGGCTTAGTAGGACCAGCCACAGCCCTGGACGAAGCACTGGATGATGTGACTATAACTCACACCATTATCTGCGGGGACAACTACATGGGCTCCCATACGGAAGAAGCCTTAAGGAGAATTAGTGGCTTCCTGCAGGATAAGGACTTTGACATCTTCTTTGCCGGGCCTGCTTTCCGGGCGGGACGTTATGGCATTGCCTGCGGCAATGTGTGCCAGATGGTCCAGGAACAGTTCAAGGTGCCGGTGGTTACTTCCATGAATGATGAAAACCCCGGTGTGGAAATGTTCCGCCAGAAAATATACATCCTCAAAGGCGGAAAAAGTGCCGCTGATATGCGCAAGGATATCAAAGCTATGGCTCAGCTGGGGCAAAAACTGGCCAAGGGAGAACCCATCGGTGCCGCCCAAGATGAAGGCTACTTTGGCCGGGGAGAACGTCACCAAACCGTTATGGATCCCCCCATACCGGCGGCTGACCGGGTAGTGGATATGCTGCTGAAAAAACTCAACAACCAGCCTTTCCAATCGGAGTTGCCTATCCCTAAACCGGACCGGGTTCCCATTGCTCCTGCGGTTAAAGACCTGAGCAAAGCTACCATAGCCTTTGTTACCTCCGGGGGTATTGTACCCAAGGACAACCCGGACCGGATTCAGTCTGCTTCGGCTACCAAATGGGGACGTTACAACATTTCCCAGTATAAAGACCGCTTGCCCGCCGGAGAATACAAAACCATCCATGCCGGCTATGATCCGGCCGCGGCCAACGAAGACCCCAACCGGATCTTCCCTCTGGATGCCCTGCGGGCTTATGAAAGGGAAGGCAAGTTCGGTAAACTGCACGATTACTATTACGCTACGGTGGGAACAGGTACCACTCAAGGAGAAGCAGCCCGTATGGGCCGGGAGATTGCCCAACACCTGCATGAAGGAAATGTAGATGCAGTCATTCTTGTCTCCACCTGAGGTACCTGTACTCGTTGCGGTGCAACGATCGTAAAAGAAATCGAAAAGACCGGCCTCCCCATTGTGCAGATGTGCAACCTGGTGCCCATAGCTTTAACGGTAGGGGCCAATCGTATCGTTCCTACTATCTCTATCCCTTATCCTCTGGGAGACCCCAACACCCCTCCAGAAGAACAATGGAAACTTCGCTATCACCGGGTGGGAGTAGCTTTGGATGCTCTGGCTACCGATATAAGCGAGCAAACGGTTTTCCGGGTAAAAGTATAAGCGGAAAGGAGATGAACCCATGGGCGATTCCAGGTCCAGTAACCCCGTCTATTACATTTCACTGGTAGTCACTTTCCTGATCTCAGCTTGGGCTATTGCTTTTCCTGAACACTTCGGCGGGGTGGCAAATTCTGTTTTCAATTTCCTGGTTACTGACTTCGGCTGGCTTTACCTGCTGGCTATGTTCGCCTTTGTTGTCTTTTCCCTGGGATTGGCCTTCAGCCGCTATGGCAATATCCGCCTGGGCAATGACGATGATCGTCCGGAGTTTTCTACCCTGGTGTGGTTCGGTATGCTGTTTGGTGCCGGCATGGGCATCGGCCTGGTTTTCTGGGGTGCTGCCGAACCCCTCAACCATTTTGTAAGCCCAGACATGGGCATAACCCCCATGACTCCTGAAGCGGCGGACTTTGCCATGTTTGCCTCTTTCTTTCACTGGGGGTTCCATCCCTGGGCCAACTACTGCATAATCGGCATGGCTCTGGCTTATTTCCAGTTCCGCCGGAATAAGCCGGGTCTGATTAGCACCATCTTCATTCCCCTATTAGGGGAAGAAAGGGTAAAAGGTCCCATCGGGCAAACCATCGATATTTTAGCAGTGTTCGCCACCGTAGCTGGGGTGGCTACCTCCCTGGGACTGGGCACCCTGCAGATAGGCCAGGGCCTTAATTTCCTGTTTAACCTGCCGGTTACCACCATTACAACTCTGGGGATTATTGCCGTAATTGCGATAATCTATATCTGGACCGCAGTAAGCGGTATCGAAAGAGGCATAAAGTACCTGGCCAATATAAATTTAACTCTGGCCTTTGTTATTGCGCTGCTGGTTATCCTGGTAGGCCCGACTGTTAAAATGATAAACGTTTTTACTAATTCCCTGGGAATATATATAAACCAGTTTATCCAGGAGAGTATGCGTATCAATGCCTTTGGCGACAACTCCTGGATCAGTGGCTGGCGTATTTTCTACTGGGCCTGGTGGATTGCCTGGGCTCCTTTTGTGGGAACCTTTATTGCCCGTATCTCCCGGGGCAGGACCATCCGGGAGTTTGTTCTGGGGGTAACGGTGGTTCCCGCCATTGCCTCCCTAATCTGGTTTGCGGTGTTCGGAACTCTGGCTTTGGATGTGGGACCGCAAGTGGCCCAGCAAGCCGTGCAGGTAACAGAAACGGCGTTGTTTGTGGTTCTGCAGCAGTACCCGCTGTTTACTTTAATCTCAGCTATTGTGGTGGTACTGCTGGTTACCTTCTTTGTAACCTCAGCTAATTCAGCCACCTTTGTGCTGGGAATGTTTTCCTCTCACGGCGATTTGGACCCGGCAGCCGGCAAAAAACTCCTTTGGGGAATAATCCAGTCTCTGCTGGCCTTTGGACTTCTGCTGGCAGGGGGTTTAAAGACCCTGCAAATCGCTTCTATAGCAGCAGCCTTCCCCTTTGCCATAGTAATGCTGTTAGCCTGTGTCTCCATATTCCGGGCAGTGCAGGAAGAATACCCCGCTGCCAATGCTAAGGAGGGTTGATGAACAACCGTTCCAGACTGTCGATAAAGGCAAAGAATAAGAGATCGCCACGTCGCTGCACCCTGGTGATGACAAAACCGAAAGCCACTCGGGGCGATGTGGGCATCGCCCCCTACGATACAGCACGAAGTGCCGTGGCAATCTCACTCATAATCAGCCGGGCTTACCGGTTGAGATCGCCACGGCACTTCGTGCCTCGCGATGACACAAAAGGAAGCCGTTTTCACAGCAATGACACATAAGATGGCCTTTTGGTATGTCATCGCGAGGAGAGCAGCGACGTGGCGATCTCTTTTAGCAACTTTTTTGATACTCTGCGGACGGTTGATAAACAACCGTCCTTAGTTTTTGTCCTTAGTATTTATGGTTGTACAGGTTTTAGCCGGGCTCCCTCCTTCAGGTCCAAGCTGCCGTCTCGTACTACCAATTGCCCAGGCTCAATTCCTGATAACACCTCTACGAACTGCTGATTTTTCTCCCCGATTTGCACCGGTTGAATAACCATGCGGTTGTCAACAACCTTCATTACCTGATAGCTGCCATCACTATTGACCTGTACCGCCTCCCGGGGCAGCAGTACCACATTTTCCTTGCGCAGGGTTTCTATGCTGACCCTTACTTCATAACCTGGGCGCAAATTCCCGGTTTCATCAAGGCTTATCAATACCGGTACTCTTCTTTGGACAACTCCCAGAGCGGATACTCTCTCATAGGCCTGGGGATAAATCTTGGCAACCTGTCCGGACAGGCTTTCTTCTCCCAGAACCGGCGAAGTTATGGCAGCCTTCTGCCCAACTTGCACGGACCGGATTTCATCACTCAAGAGCTCGGTTTTTACTTCCATTCCCTTCCCGGCAGCTATCTGTGCCAGCAAGGTTCCAGGGCCTACCATCTGCCCTTCCTTGACCGGCACATCCAGCAAGATACCTTCTACCCCGCTTCTGACTTCCAGTTCTGTATTCTTGCGCAACAGAGCGTCCAGCATTTGTTCCTGGTTTTGCAGCTGCTTACTAAGTCCGGCGACGCTGCTTTCCAACTGGGCCAGCTGGTTTTCAATTTGGGAAACTTCCAGCTGGGCAGCCTCATACTCGGCTTCTGCCAAAGCCCCGGCATCCAGCAGGGCTTTCTTTCTGGCCAGGTTGTCCTGAGCCTGCTTTAACTGGGCTTGCCCGGAAGCCAGGTCTAGTTTGGCTGCCTCCAGCTGGACTTCCGCCTGGGCCAATTGAGAGCGTACCGAAGCCAGTTCCGCTTCCAATTCGGGACTGGTTAAAACCATCACCAGTTGCCCTATCTCCACCCGATCCCCCGCTTCCAGCAGGATCTGGCTTATCTTAGCGGTCTGGGCAGCCTGAATCTGCTGCTCTTCAATAACCTGAACATAACCGGTTTCCTCAATAACCTGGGTAAAAGTACCCTTCTCAGCCAGGACCACCTCTACCTGCTGCCCGCTGCTCATAACCATCGCCACTGCTGCCAGCAGCACTACCAGGGCTATAGCAGCCACTAACCAGGCTTTCTTGATTTTCATCTGCGCTCTCCCCTCTTTAATCTCGGTTTTTCAGGGCTTCCACCATATCTATCTGTCCGGTTTTGCGGATGGCCAGCTGCTGACCTATCCCAATAAAAACTAAAGCTAACAGAGCAGCGATAAAATAGGTCCGGGGATAAATAACCGCCGGCATACTGTAAAGATCCGTACTGATACTGGCCATGAGGACGTTTCCCATGGCTTTGCCAGCGGGCAATCCGATTATGATTCCCAGCACAGCCTGCACCCCGGTCTCCTTACGCAGCAAACCGGCTATTTCCCTCCGGGAGAAACCCAGGACCCGCAGGGAAGCCAGCTCCCTTTGGCGCTCCTGAAAGGTCATCAGCGAAGTGTTATACACAATAGCCAACCCCAACAATCCGGCCATTAAAACCATGATGGCTATAAAAACAATAATTGTGTCCATGTACTGCAAAAAAGCCGCCTGTTCCCGCTGGGGACTCATTACTGAACTTACGCTGGTCATTTCGTACAGGCGCTTCTCCACTTCCTTCATTTCCGGCCGGTCCAGCTTCAGCATCACCGCAGACACCACCCGGCTTTCCCCCAGCAGGCGGTTGGCCGTTTCCCAGGATATAAAAGATCCGCTGCCTGACATAGGCTGATTTAGTCCAACTATCCGCAGCCGTTCGGTCCGGGTAGGCCCGATTCCCAAGGTGGTATGCACCTCAACCTCATCACCAGGCTTTATTCCCAGTTTGTCCGCAGTACTTTTATTGAGCAAAATACCTTCTTCGGGGATCTGCTTCTGCTGGCCGTGCATATCGTACACTTTTCTAAGTTCACCGGTTACTTGAGCTCCTACCAGCAATTCATCCTCAGCACGATCACCTGCTTTTATTTTCACCGGCACTTCCAGGAGAGGTTCTATCTTTTGCACTTCGCTCCAGCGGTTCCAGTAGGTTATATCCTCATACTTGACCGGTTGGGTAAACCTGACTATATAATCATAGCGATTGCTTAAGGTGAAGCTCTGCTGTACCAGGTAGTCCACTGCATCATTGGAAAACAGAGCGAAGATCAGCAGGCAGACGGAAAAAACCACTCCCAGCACGGTAATAGCAAAACGCACCCGGTTGCGCAGGATAGAACGCAGGCTCATTTTCCAGCTGCTATCCAGATGCTGCCACAGCCAGGTCCAGTTTTCCAGCAGGGTATGTTTCCCGGAAGCAGGGGGTTCCGGACGCATGGCTTCAGCAGGACGAATGCGGACTACCGACCGGGAAGCAAACAATCCTGCTGCCCCGCCCACCACCAGGCTAATTACCACACTGCGAATAACTACGGATAGATTAATTCCTCCGATAGTACTGGGAAGATTAAAAAACTGGGCATAAACCTGGGACATACCTGCCGCCATGCCAATGCCTGTTATTATGCCCAATACTGCCCCGACACCGCTTACCAGCAGAGCATAACCGGTATAATTCCCGATAATCTGAAAACTGCTGTAACCCAGAGCTTTCATTACCCCGATAGGCAAGCGCTGGGTCTTTATCAAACGGTTAATAATTACAAACTGAATCGCTGCCGCAATCAGGAAAAATACCAGCGGCAACGAGCCGGACATGGTCTTCAGCCCGTCCAGTTCCGCCTGCAGGGCAGCGTGGCTTAACTGGTCCCGGCGGGGATAGCTGGCTAAATTCCCATAGGGCTCCAGAATCCTTTCTATTTCTCTGACCACCGCAGTCTCATCTGCTCCGGGAGCCAGGTCAACTACAACCTGATTAATCTGCCCTGGATAGCCCAGGATTTGCTGGGCCTGGATCTGGGGTATCATAATAATGCCAAAGCGCTCCGGCTCAGGTACCAGAGCAGCAGCATCCGGCATAGGATAAACAAATTCCGGGCTTACAGCGGTTCCTATCACGGTCAGAACCACTTTCTTGCCGCCGGCTATAACCTCCAGACTGTCACCTGCAGTAAGGTGGTTGGCGACGAAAAACTGGGGATCAACTAGAACCCCAATATTTCCTGCCGGGCTTTCCTCAAACCAACTGCCTGACAGCAAGTGCAGGCGGTTTACCTCCCCCTCCTGAGGCAAGGGATAACCGGTCAGCCTGCCGGTAGCCCGTTCATCTTCTGCTTTAACAATGGGGATATCCTTCTGTACCCGGCCGGTGGCTTTAATGACTCCCGGGACGGCCTCAATCCGGCTGATTACTGATTCAGGAGCTTTCACAACGGTAAAGGTATAGTCGGCAAACCGGTATTCCTGGTAAAACCGCTCCTGGGACTGGCTCAGATTGGAATAAGCCGTATTCATGCTGATATATATCATGACTCCCAGCATAACAATCAGAACCAGAGCCACAAATTGTCCCCAGCCGGAGGTAATGGTACGCAGAAGTTTGCGGGTCAGGGTAGTCATCACCAGTCAATCCTTTCTGGGGGTACCGGGTTCTGGTTAATTGTGATGTCAGCGATTGAACCGCTGCGCATGCGCACCACCCGGTCCGCGATAGCGCCAATAGCGGTATTATGGGTAACAATGATTACGGTACCGGAACCTTTCTGGCGGATATCATACAGTAAACGGAGCACTCTTTTACCGGTTTCAAAATCCAATGCTCCCGTAGGCTCATCACACAGCAAAAGGCGGGGCTGCTTTACCAATGCCCGGGCTATGGCTACCCGCTGCTGCTCCCCGCCGCTTAATTGGGAAGGGAAGTGATCCCGGCGATCCAGCAGCCCCACTTCCTCCAGGACTTCATTTACCGGGCGGGGCTTATGCACCAGTTCGGCAGCCAAAGCCACATTTTCGGCAGCGGTCAGGTCAGGGATCAAGTTGTAAAACTGGAATACAAACCCCACTTCCCGGCGGCGATAATTGGTCATTTCCTTTTCCCCTGCACTGGTAAGAGGTTTCCCGGCAAAGAATATCTCTCCCGCGCTGGGTTGATCGATGCCGCCCATCAGGTTCAGAAGGGTACTTTTGCCGGAACCGCTGGGTCCCAATATCACCAGCAGTTCCCCCTCGTAAACATCCAAAGTGGTTGTTTTTAGGGCTTCCACTTTAACCTCGCCCATAATATAAGTTTTGCTGACATTTTTCAGGCTCATTAAGATTGGCGGTGTCATCCGATTATCTCCTATGCTATGATAATGTTCGCAATTATTACCTACGGTGTAGACCACGATGAACGAAAAATCACCTTTCGTGTCATTGCTGTGAAAATGGCTTTCATGTCAGTAAAAAGGCAACCATTGTGTCATCGCGAGCGCGTAGCGCGTGGCGATCTCAATCGGGGAGACAGATAGACGAATGAGATTGCCGCGCCCCTTTCAGGGGCTCGCAATGACACATAAGAGGACTTTTCATTCATCGTGGCCTGTTATTCAGGTGATAATTGCGAGTGCAGCGAAGCAATCTCTAACGGTACCTTCAGGTATGTGAACGAGATCGCCACGGCACTTCGTGCCTCGCGATGACACAAAGGCTATTCTCACAGCAATGACGTGTTTATCCATCCCGGTACGCCCCGAGCCCGCGCTGCAGGAAGTCAATATAACCATCGGTCTGCTCCTTTAACTGGTTCTCATTTAGATTGCCGTCACTGCTGTCCAGTATCAACTGGCTGAGTCCCAGCAGGGTATATTTAAGCACTTTCTTGACCAAATCAGGGTCAAGATCCTGGCGCAGTTCTCCCTTTTGCAGCGCTTCGGTCACGGCAGCATCAAAGGCCTGGTCATAATAGGCGGGCATCAGGGCTAAAACTTTGCTTTTCAATTCCGGGTTTTGAAGGACACTTAATATAAAAGCACTGAATTCCGGCCGCTGCCGGGCAAATTCAATTCCCCCCGCCATATGCAAACGAAGCCGGTCAAAAAAACCCAGGTTTTCATGACCAGGTCCATTCTGCTCAATCCACAGGCTGACAAAATCCAGCTTCTCCTGAGCCGCGCGATGAATAACCTGGCTGAACAACTCTTCCTTGTTAGCGAAGTGATGGTAAAAGCTGCCCTTGGAAATACCCGCCCGCTTGATGATCTGATTCAGGGAGGCTGAATCAAATCCCCGGTCCGCAAACTCTTTCAAGGCTTCTAATATTAGCTTTTCCTTGGGGGTAATTTCTTTGCCTACCATAGGTTTTTCACTCCCGCCAGTATCGACCAGTCGGTCTAGACCATCTGGTCTAATTTCAGTCTAGGTGAATTGCGCTGCCCCGTCAATGGTGCTTTTACCCACTTATTTCTATTCCTTTAGACAGTTGATCTGCAGGATTTTCAATGGGAATGGATTTTCCAGACTAACAAAGGGAAATAATAGGAAAAAACAACAAGGTATGGGCGTTATGAAAAGAGTACTGATGAGCTTTTTACTGTTAAATGCGGGAGCATTTATGGACGCGGCCGGCTTCTATTTTTTCCTGTCTCCGGGCAATATCGCTGCTGGGGGCATTAACGGCCTGGCGCTGGTCCTTAATCATTACCTGCCTTTTTTGCCTTTAGGTGCTCTGGTTCTGATCCTGAGCATTGTACTGCTGACTGCCGGATTTATCCTGGTAGGAACCGGTTTTGGGATAAAGACCATCTACTGCAGCATTATTATTCCCCTGTGGATCTGGGCCCTGGAAAAGCTGCACCCCCTGAACACTCCCCTGGCCGAGGATCTGCTTATTCAGTTAATTTTCGGGGTGATAATCTCCAGCATCGGCCTGGCCCTGCTCTTTAACCAGAACGCTTCCTCGGGAGGTACGGATATCGCCGCCCGTATTCTCTACAAGTATTACAGCCTGGATATGGGCAAGGGATTGTTCGTCATTGACTTTTTCATTGTTGTTTCCGCTGCTTTTACCTTCGGTATGGAAAAAGGGCTTTATGCTCTATTGGGGGTGATATTGTACAGCTTTACCATCGATTATATTATTGAAGGTATCGACACCAGCCAGCAGGTGACTATTATCACCGGGGAAACGGAGAAAGTCAGGGAATTCATACTGAATGAACTGGGACGGGGAGTAACCATCTATAAGGCTCAGGGCGGTTACTCCCTGCAGGAGAGGCAAGTTCTTATGACTATAGTCAAACGCCGGGAATACATCAAACTGCGGGATTACATACGGCGCCTGGATAACCACGCCTTTATTGCCGTGCAAACCACCCACAAAGTACTGGGGGAAGGATTTGCTCCCCTGGACTAAGCTGTCATTTCTCGAACAGATGCAGGTATTCGCCGTAGCCTTCCTTCTCCAAATCTTCCTTGGGTATGAAGCGCAGGGCGGCGGAATTAATGCAATAGCGCAAACCGGTAGGTGCCGGTCCGTCGTTAAACACATGGCCCAGATGGGAGTCTGCCTGGCGGCTGCGTACCTCGGTGCGCACCATACCGTGACTGGTATCCAGCTTTTCTACAATGCTGCCGGGATCCAGCGGGCGGGTAAAACTGGGCCAGCCGCAGCCGGAGTCAAATTTATCCAGGGAGGTAAACAGCGGTTCCCCGGAGACCACATCCACATAAATCCCTTCCCGCTTGTTATCCCAGTACTCATTGCGAAATGGCGGTTCGGTGGCATTGTTTTGGGTCACATCAAACTGCAGCTTGGTTAACCGGTGGCGCAGCTCATCCAGATTTTTGGCTGGCTTTCCCCAGGTAGCCTCCAGAAAGAATTCTCTTCCTGAGCCCCGTTTGTACTGGGCATAATGCACCGGGTTTTTCCTGTAATAATCCTGGTGGTAGTCCTCCGCCGGGTAGAATTCCGAGGCAGGCAGGATTTTGGTAACGATGGGTTTCTGGAAGAGCCCGCTGGACTGCAGGCGGTCCCGGGATTCCTCAGCCTGTCGCTTTTGCTCCTCATTATGATAAAAAATAGCCGTCTGGTATGACTGCCCCCGGTCGAAAAACTGCCCGCCCGGGTCAGTGGGATCTATCTGCCTCCAGAAAATCTCCAGCAGCTCAGGATAAGAAATGCGGCTGGGATCATAAGTTATCTGCACGGCTTCATAATGGCCGGTTTGCCCGGAACAGACCTCTTCATAGGTGGGGTTTTTCTTATGGCCGCCGGTATATCCTGATACTACTTGCAGGACTCCTTCCTTCTCCTGAAAAGGTGCCACCATGCACCAGAAGCAGCCCCCGGCAAAGGTAGCCTTTTCAGTTTTGAGGTTTTCGCTGTTCATAAAGTACACCTCCATAATTGTCACCTGTGCCCCAGGCCATGATGAACGATATCATCGCGCCCGCTGAAGCAGGAGTATTAGCCAGGCGAGGGACGTACGACGAGCAGTTGCAACCCACGGCGAAGCTGAGGGCTGCGAAGGGGAGCGAGAAACAGGACGTTTCGAGCAGCGAGTACTGAGTGCATGGATGCCGAATTACGAGCGGTCCCCTTCGCACTTAAAGTTTGCCGATGTGTTGCAGGCGAGGAGTCCCGGAGCGAGCCGGCTATTTCTCCTGCTTCCAGTCATATTTTAGACGGTAATGCCACAAATGAAAGCTTCGGGTTTATTATCCCTAGGGTACTTTCAATAGCCATTTACTTGTCTTTAATTTTCCAAAAACCAAGATCTCTCATGCAACCGGGAGACAAAAAGCGCCCTGAAGGGCGCGCAGACTGTCAAAGAAGTCTTTTAGCGGTTAGACGTTCGAGATTGCCACGCCCCTCCGGGGCTCGCAATTGTCACCAGTAGCACAGGCCACGATAAACGAAAACTTAAGCCTGTCATCGCGAGGAGCGAAGCGACGTGGCGATCTGTTAACTCACACCGTTAGTTGCCATAGAGATTGCCACGCGCTACGCGCTCGCAATGACAAAATTGGAAGCTATTTTCACAGCCATGACACATAAGATGGCCTTTTGGTATGTCATCGCGAGGAGCGAAGCGACGTGGCGATCTCTTTACATGGCCTTTTTCGACAGTCTGAGCTCCCTGAAGGGCGCGGCAAAACTATCATAAAATCTGACAAATGGGGTGGATTATAGCTTGGTTCCGCACTCGGGGCAAAACTTGCTGCCCGGGGTGACTTTAGATCCGCAGGCAGGGCAATTTTCCCGAACTTTCAAAGGTGCACCGCATTCCGGACAGAACTTGGCATTAGAGGCCAAGGGGGCTTAACAATTGGGACATGATGCTCTGATATTTTCCCGCCAGTATTCGGTAGCCAGTTTTTTGTCTTCTTCCGCCATGGCCGCATGAGCCCATACTTCCTCTACCGATTTGCTGGCCTGGGCAGCAGCCATTTCCACACCCAAGTCCGGCGCACATGCCTTGCACAATCCTTTTTTGGTATTCCAGCAGCCCGACCGGCACACCCAGCTCATACAGCGCGGGCACTGGATAAAATCAGGCTTCAGTTCCTCAACGGCTGCAGCAAAAGCATCGTCATGGGCTTTTTCCCAGGATGCCGAACGGACTCGCTCGCCTACATCAGCGGCTCTGCTAAAAAGACCACCAAAAAGGCCGCCGGCGGCATCCAAAACCCCGGCTACATACCGGTAACCGAGGGCTTGAACCTGGTCCTATATCCACTGCCGCAGCGGTCACAATAAAATTCAAATTGAAATCCTTTGCTGGTGCTGAGGTCACTGTAGTTTCTTACAAATTTAATCTTGTCCGCCACACCGTACCCTCCCATATAAGCAATTCTGGTTTCAGTGTAGCAAATTTATGGTGTTCCTACTATCACTTTCTCAACACATAATGCTTTGCCAAAAACAGCCTGCGATTTATGGAGAATTATGGAAAAATTTACTTTTCGCGGTAGACCAAATACGACACTTTCTCTAAAGGAACTTTTAGCTGGGTGTCCAAAGTTGTTTTGTGTAACATTTTCTTCTATTTGCTTTCATACCCTGCTGAGATAATGTTTAATTCTGGTGAGGGGGACCTATGAATTACCGTTTGATTGACCTAATTGATATTGAATTGCTGCAGGCTATAATTAATCGCTTTTCCGACGTAACCGGCATTGCCACAACCATAATAGACCACAATGGTGCCATAATAACCGGTTCCGGCTGGCAGTCATTCTGCTCTGATTTTCATTTTCGCTGTCCTGTCACTCAGGAGTACTGCCAGATGAACTTTATGCATCTTCATCAGCTGGTTACAGAAGAACGTTATGTAACCCGGGAATGCCGGAACGGCTTAATCTATTACGCAGCAGCAATTAACATAGATGGGAATCATCTGGGTACCATTATTACCGGACAGGTATTGCACAATGACCCGGATCCCCAGCGTTACCTCCAGCAGGCACGCCAATTCGGATTTGATGAAGAAGCTTACCTGGAGGCCCTGAGCAAGGTAAAAGTAGTAGCCCCCCAGCATATAGAGAAAACTCTGCGTTTGCTTGCCGACCTGACCCGCTTATTGGCCCAAATTGGCTTGGAACGCAAACAAAGACTGGAAGCCGAAAGAGAGCTTTTAGCCAGTGAAGAACGCCTCATGATGATTATAGAATCAAGCAATGACGGCTTCTGGATCTGGGAGGAGGACAATACTATTGTCATGACTCCCCGTTGCGCAGAGATATTGGAATTCCATACCGACAAAATGGATGAAGAATCCTGGCTGAGCAGTATTCACCCTGGTGATGTCCACCAGGTGTTAAAGCATCTGAAAGATCACTTGGCAGGTTATCGTTCTTATATTTCCACTGAATACCGGATGCAGACCAAGCAGGGCAAATGGAAGTGGATTCATTTCAAAGCGCGGGTAACCCGGTATAATCACAGCGGCTATCCCAGCCAGGTGGCCGGTTCAATCAGTGATATAAGTGAAAGGAAACAGTTTGAAGCCAACTTGCTGGAAAGCGAAAGCCTGTATCGCTCCCTGGTAGAAACCTCACCCAGTGCCATTGTCTTGACTGACCGCAGAGGGATTATCAAATTCATTAACTCTCAAGGGTTGATAATGTCGGGGTGGAAGGACCCGGCTAAACTAGTGGGACAGAGCGGTCTGGTTTTACTGCGGGTTGATCAATGGGGGCGCATGGGCTTGGACTATCGCCAGATAATAGAAGCAGGCTGCTGCAAACAGGGTGAATATACCTGTATACGGCGGGATGGTTCCACTTTTATAGCTGAACTGAGCATAGCTCCTATTTATAACGCTCATCAACATTTAAGCGGATGTATCATCATAGCCCAGGATATAACTGCCCGCAAAGCCATGGAATTGGAACTTTTGCAACACCGGAATCACCTGCAAAAGCTAGTGGAGCAGAAAACTAAAGCCTTGCGGTTGTCGGAAGAAAAATTTGCCAAGGCCTTTACCGCCAGCCCCGTTGCTATGAGCATTACCACTTTGGAAGATGGCCGGTGTATAGAGGTGAATGATGCCTTTTGTGACTTGATGGGCTATAAGCGAGAAGAACTGATTGGCAAATCATTCATGATGATATGGAATATTCCGGAAAAGCGTCACCATTTCAAGCAATTGATCAAGGAACAGGGTCTGATTAAGGATTACGAATTTAATTTCGTCACCAGGTCAGGGGAAGTGCGGGTGGGCCTGATATCCGGGCAGTATATTCAGTTGGGGGAAGACACTTACATATTAAGTTCCATTAATGATATAACCGAAAAACGCCGCATCGACCGGGAAATGGAAAGGTTGGACCGTTTGAACCTGATCGGGGAAATGGCCGCCAGCATAGGCCATGAAATCCGCAATCCCATGACTACGGTGAGGGGATTGCTGCAAATGCTGAGCAGCAATGAATTATATACGGCGGATCGGGATTTGTTCGAACTGATGATTGAAGAGCTGGACCGGGCCAACTCCATTATAACTGAATTTCTTTTCCTGGCTAAAAACAAGCACGTGGAATTGCTGCCCGGCAATCTGTCAAGAATTTTAGAAAGTGTTATTCCCCTTATTCAAGCCCATGCTTTGAGTCACGATATACGTGTGGATTACCAACCCTGCCCGGTGCCTGACATCCTGTTAGACGACAAGGAAATCCGCCAGCTGATTCTCAATCTCACCCAAAATGCCCTGGATGCCATGGAGAATGGCGGCACCCTGACATTGGGAACTTTTGAAGAAAAAGGGCAAGTGATTCTGATGGTTCAAGACGAAGGACCAGGTATTGATGAAGTCGTTTTGGACAAAATAGGATTACCATTTGTAACAACCAAGGAAAATGGAACCGGATTAGGTTTGTCAGTCTGCTACCGCATTGCTGCCCGCCATAACGCGGCTATTGATGTGGAAACCAGTTGCCGTGGAACCACCTTTTATGTCCGTTTCCCTCGGCCGCTGGAACAAATCTCGTAAAGTGACTACTTGTGCCGGTTAATATTTTATTGTATAATACCCCCAGGGGGTAATATACCCCAAATGCAGCTAAGAAGGTGATTTTATGGAGATTATTACTGCCGCTGCCGATGTGGTAGAGGATATCAAGCAAGTACTCTCAGCTCAGGGTATTAATAAAAACAGCCTGCGCATTGCTATGAACATGGGCTGAGGGGGAGCCTCCTTTTATCTGGTTCTGGATGAACCAGGAGAATCGGACCAGGTACAGGTCATAGATGGAATCCAGTTTGTAGTTATGCAGCCCCTGATAGATATGTATCAAGGTTTTACCGTGGAATCGGTTAAACGGGGTGATCAGACCCTGTTCCGTATTATTCCCAAAGTTGACCAGGACATGGGAGGATGTTCCTCCTGTACCTCCTGTGGTTAACAGCAAGCCAAATCCTGGCGAGCCTTCGGGCTCGCTTTCTTATTTGCGGAAAAAGAGTCTGCCCTTCTTCGCTGAATCATTAACTGCAACATATAAGTATTCAGCGAATCATTTTTGAATCACCGGGGGAAGAGCATAAATACCGGTAATTGCTCTTGTTTTCACATTCACATTTCCCCAGGGGTGCTTCATTTTTGCAGCAGCTGCCAACTTCCCGGTATCTTTATACAGCCTCCCTTGCTTTCTTTTTCATCAAAGGCCATCCGTCTTAATACCTGACTATTAGTGCTCTGAAGACGATTAACCCCCTGTTGGCGCTCTTTTATTGCCCGGTAGAAACTTTATCTTAAAAGTTGGCACATTTTTTGCTCATACTATAGGTAGTCCTTTTTCTGGAGGAGAGTAACCTCTCAGCGGTCAAGGAGCAGATTACGGCAGGGGAATGATCCCTTCTATCTTCCCCTGCCCTTCTCCCAGGACCTGCCCGTTATAATTTAAAACCCTGATTTCAAATTCACCGGGGCACTTTTTACCATTACAGAACAGACACAGCAAAAATCACCCGCAAATCTATCAATTTATCAATGGAGGTATGCAGTATGAATTTCAAACTCAGTGAAGACCATCTCATGATTCAGAAAACCATCCGTGACTTTGCCATTAATGAAGTAGCTCCCAGTGCTGCGGAGCGGGACGAAGAAGAGCGCTTCGATATAGAACTCTTTTACAAAATGGGCGAGCTGGGTCTCACTGGTCTGCCCTGGGAAGAAAAATACGGGGGATCAGGTTTTGACTTTTTAGCTTATGCCATCGCGGTAGAAGAACTCTCCAAGGTATGTGCCTCAACTGGCGTAACCCTTTCCGCCCATGTTTCTTTGTGTTCCTGGCCCATATGGAAATTTGGCACTGAGGAACAAAAGTTAAAATACCTGAAACCCCTGGCGGAAGGAACCAAGCTGGGTGCTTTCGGCATAACGGAACCCTCGGCGGGCTCAGATGCCAGCGGCACCAAGACCACCGCGGTACTGGACGGAGACGCCTATGTCCTGAACGGAACCAAAGTGTTTATCACCAACGGTTATTATGCCGACATCTATGTAATAATTGCCCGCACCGGTCCCAAGGAGCTTGGCCATCGGGGCATAAGTGCCTTCATTGTGGAAAAGGGAACTCCCGGCTTTAGCTTCGGTAAAAAGGAAAAGAAAATGGGAATCCGTTCTTCGGCCACATATGAACTGGTATTTGATAACTGCCGGGTTCCCAAGGAGAACTTGCTGGGCAAAGAAGGAGAAGGCTTTAAAATCGGTATGATGATTTTGGACGGGGGCCGCAACGGCATAGCTGCACAGGCGCTGGGGATCGCCGAAGGTGCCTACGAGTTTGCCCTGGACTATGCCAAGCAGAGAGTCCAGTTTGGGAAACCCATCGCTGAACAGCAGGCCATCCGGTTTAAATTGGCGGACATGGCCACCAGGATTGAAGCCGCCAAACTGCTCACCTACAAAGCAGCCTGGCTGGAGGGGCAGAATGAGCCTTACGGACTGGCCAGTGCCATGGCTAAGATGTTCGCCGGCGACACCGCCATGTATGTCACCACTGAGGCAGTCCAAATCCTGGGCGGTTACGGCTACTGCCGCGATTATCCGGTGGAACGTATGATGAGGGATGCAAAAATAACCCAAATTTATGAAGGTACCAATGAAATACAGCGGGTGGTTATTTCCAACTTGCTGTTAAAAGGATAAGGAACGCGGTGTCTCTGTAACTGGTACCCCCCCCAGTTCAGCTCACACAGTTTCTACCAGAGAAAGAAGCAGCCTCAATAGCTGCTTCTTTCTCGTGCTGGATTAATCATCCTGGGCGGAAAAGGATATCCCGTACTTGCGGGCTTTGCGCAGCAGAGTAGCCTGGCTGATCCCCAGTTCGCGGGCAGCCTGCCGGCTGCTCTTGTTGCTTCTGATCACGCTTTCCAGCAGGCGTCGTTCCGCTGCTTCATTAACTTCCTTCAGGGAAGGAGTCCGGTAATTCATGCCATTCTCAAATCCCTGGACTTTGGAGCGGTAAGACTCGGGGATATCCCGCACCGTAATCAAATCCGTTTCCGATACGATCGCCAGCCGTTCAATAATATTCTGTAATTCCCGCACGTTTCCGGGCCAGTCATAGCAGCACATCCACTTTTTGACCCCATCCTCCAGCCTCTTGTGCACTCCATATTTCTCATTGAACTTCTGCAGGAAATGGTCAGCCAGTACCAGTATATCGCCCGGCCGCTGTTTGAGAGGGGGTATATGGATAGGTACTACGCATAAACGGTAGTACAGGTCTTCCCGGAAACGGTTTTGGCGCACCAACTCTTCCAGATTCTTGTTAGTGGCAGTGATAACCCGGGCTTTCAGGTGAACCGGAGTTACACCACCCACCCTACGGAATTCTCCTTCCTGCAGAACCTGCAGGAGCTTGGCCTGCAAGGAACCGGGCAGATCTGCTATCTCATCCAGGAAAATGGTTCCATCCCCGGCCAGTTCCAGCAAACCGGGCTTGCCCTGTTTTTTGGCCCCGGTAAAAGCCCCTTCTTCATAGCCAAACAATTCTGCTTCAAACAAGCTCTCAGGAATAGCCGCGCAATTCAGTTGGACAAATGGCTGGTTTTTTCTCGGCCCCAGCTCATGGATTTTCCGCGCTATTACTCCTTTGCCCACTCCCGATTCTCCGCTTAAGAATACATTGCTATCAACTTTGCTGACCTTTACAACTATATCGAGAACATCTTTCATCTCCTGACTAGAGAAAATGAAGTCCTTGCCTGCTTCATGTTTCAGCTGCTGCTCATAAAACATACGCAAATTGGCCTCTTTTTCCAACTCCCGGCGCATTCTCTCCAAAGCGGTAATATCCCGGGAGGTGTAAACTATCCGGTAAACCTTGCCGTCTTCGTTGAAAATAGGATTGGCACTGACCAGAAGACGCCTTCCGCTTTTAACTATGGCTTCAAAGTTAAGGGTTTTTCTCTCTTCCAAAATTTCTGCCATACGGTACACATCCACCGGGGACAGGAAAGTGTAAAACCCGTCCTCCACTATAGTGGTCAGTTTCCGGCCGATAATTTCTTCCATGGTAAACATATCCAGCAAGGCATGTTTCTGGTTGATCATTATAATGGTGCTGTCCGCTTTGGTAACCAGGATGCCATCACTGACCAGATTGGCAATGGTTATCAATTGATCTATGATACGTTCCTTTTTCTTTATGATCTCTTCCGGGGCGGTCATGGCGGAATATTCTCCCTTCCCACAGTGATCAGTTCAGTGAAAAATTATTATTTTTAGAATAAAGACAATTATTAATGCAGATCAAGTTTATTGTAGCCTAATTTTCCTCTGGTATAAATATTGGTAGGCGTAAACTGGGATAGATAATATTGTAAATTAAAGTCAGATTCAGGGGAGGCAAGCGACCATGGGGGAAGGGTACAGATAAAATAACGGGCCTGGCACTGAACCAGACCCGTCGCTTTTTGGTGTAATTCAGCTTAGATTCCCAAAGCTTGCTTGACCATCTTCAGAGTGCCGATAACCTTTTCGTCAGTAAAGACTTTCACCAGCTCGTTCCAATCGAACTCATCAATTCCCTTGCGAATGATGCTGGCATGGTGCTGGCGATGCATCTTTTTCAAATTGATAAAGGGTCTGCCCGGTGTGTCAATGAGGGCTACCACTTTTGCTTTAGCCTTTTCCATAAGCTCTTCGGGAGTGTCAGCCAGTTCATCGAAGATGCCTCTCTCCACAGCTTCGGTTATAGGTATTAAATCGCCCTTGAATATAATGTCACGATAATTCTTCTCGGTATCCAAGCCCCAACGCATTAAACCTGCTTCTGCCGGGGTAAGGGACAGGCCCAGCTTGATTTCGGTCATGCCCACTTTAATCTTGGGATGGTTCAAGCCGATCCGGTAGTCAGCGGCACAGGCAACGATCATACCGGCAGCAGTAGCCGCACCGTTTACCGCGGCAATAACCGGTTTGCTGCAGGTAAACAGCTTGTAGAGCACTTCTTCTTCCACTTTAAACCAGTCGATAATTGCTTGAGCATCGGGGAAACTTACAAATTCGTTAAGGTCAAAACCGCCGGAGAAATAACGATCCGTACCCACCAGGACAATACCCTTCAGTTCTTCCTCATTGTTAACCCGATCAATCACCTGGTCCAGGGCCTTTAAGGTTTCCAGCTGAATAGAGCTGACTTTGTTGCTCTTAAACTGGAAGATAACTATGTTGTCTTCAATCCTCATTTCATACGCCATGCTTACACGCTCCTTTACTCGAATCCAATATTTTCGATTCGTATATTTGTCTGTTTTTATTATTGGCCATCCTAGAAATGGTGTCAATGTTTGCTGAAAATGAGGATTTTATCTGTATTTTCAGTAAATTTCCCCGAAAAAATGCCTGTTCTCTAATCAGAACAGGCATTATCCAAACTTGCCGGTCAGCCTATTATTAGTTAGGTCCAGTTCACATAAAGGCGCGGCCATAAATTGGTGTTGGGGAACTGTTCGGAGAAAAACCCTACCAGGCGGTTGTTGACCTCATCCCCGGTAATCAGCACTCCTACATTCACTGCTCCGCCCTCAAACCATCCTCTGACCAGGTTGGTCAGGTTAAACTCTATGGTACCAAAGCCGCTGGAGACAGGAGCGCTGTATACTGGGGTCAGGGCATTAAAGTTGGGCTGGGTGTTCCAGGTCACAGTATTCTCCGACCAGGGGGATAGAAGCTGGTACGCATTCAAAAATATGGTGGTTCCTAACGGAATATTGTTAAGATATATGGTCAGCCGCAGGAAAGCTTCATTTATCGTGGCTCCAGGTGGTATCAAGTTTGAACTCAAGCGGGGACTGGACAAGTCAAAAAGCAACAGGGTACGATAAATGTCCCCCGGTCCCTGAAAGCGGCCTGCGTATAAATATGGCGAAGCTCCAAAATTCACATCCCTATAGAACTCTGCCACATACGTGTCACCCAGGGGCTCGAAGAAAATGTTGGGCACCTTTGCCATCCCCTTTCCTTTTTTTAATACATAATATTGGAGCGGGTGGCAATTGGTTCCACTTGATGCAGTACACAGCTGCATCTTGAGCACATCATCCCTGAATTTCCAACCAAAAGGAAAATGGTCTTTATTCAACCAGCTTTAATGGTCCCGTCGCAGCAGCACCAGGCAGCTTAATGCTCCCAAAACCGACATTCCTACCAGGAACATAAGCCCGCTGGCGTAACTTCCGGTAATCTGAATCAAAAATCCTATTATGAAGGGAGTCATGGCTGAAAACAAGTTAGACGTGCCACTGATTACTCCTGCGCAGGCCGCCATGAATCTATCCGGTGTAATAGCTTGCAAAATAGCCCAGGCTGCCGGGAAAACAAATTCATTTATACCTACCGCCAAAATGATACAGATAATTGCTCCCGTTGAGGAAGGCAAGGATGAAATGCCAAAGGTGGCCAGGGCTACGCTTGCTAAAGCCCCAAATCCTACCAGGCTCTTGCGCTGTACCCGGTCCACCAGCCTGCCGCCTATGAAGCAGCTCCCCATGGCAACTATGTAGGTGATAGTTACATAACTGGTCATACCGGACATATCCAAGTTGCGGGCTTGTACCAGGTATTGAGGGATCCAGGTGAGCAATCCCCACCAGTTGCACATAAATGCCGTATAGGCTATGCACAATAACCAAAAAGTAGAATTATCCCATATCTGGCTGGTTCCTTTCTTCTTGCCATTGTTTTGGGGAGTCGGCCAGCCGGGCTGATTGGTTTTTATGGAGGCCACTTCCCCAGCAGATATGAAAGGATTGTCCTCCGGCCGGTTGGTAATCCAGCCCAACAGCAAAGGAATTATACAGGCCAGTCCCAAAGCAGCGGGAACAAAGAAACTGTACTCCCATCCCCAGGAGGAAATAAGCCAGCCAAACAAGGGTACCGACAGGGCCGCGGCAAGAGTTCCGCCCATACTATACACGGCATTGGCAGTACCCCGTTCCTGGGGCGGAAACCAGTTTTTTACCAGCACACTGAAATTGGGATATTGAATACCCTGGGCAATACCCAGAAGTATGCGGACGGCAATAACAGCAGCAAAAGAGGCGGCCCACCCTCCGAACATTAGTATCAATGATCCCATAACAATACCGAGTATTAGAGACCGTCTTGGACCCAGACGGCTAATTATGGGAATCATTAACATATTGGACAGTGAATAGGCCAATAGAAACACGGTCATCAAAAGACCTTGCCGGGCGGTCTGCCCCAGCAAGTTCATTTCCTCCAGGAAGCGAGTATCCACCAGCAGCATGCTTACATTGGTTCTCTGCAGGTAGATAAGCATATAGGTTATAGCAAGAATTGCTATCAACAAATACCTGTATTTTCCTCTCCCCGAGCCGATCATAAAAGCACCTCTATTTATAGCTCATGCTCTACATTATAGACCTGCCGTCTGCTTAATTCATCAAAAAATTACAAAGCAAGCCAATGCGCCCTCCCTGATTTGATTGAGAAGGGCGCATTAGGGCATAAGCGCAGGCCGAAGGAGAGGAAAAACTCGTTAGAACTCACAAGAATTAACCGTGCGGGGGAAGGGAATGACATCCCGGATATTGCTGACACCGGTCAAATACATGATCATTCTTTCAAAGCCCAGACCGAAGCCGGCATGTTTGACACCGCCGTATTTACGCAGTTCCAGATACCACCACAGCTCATCCCGGGACATATTCAGTTCCCTGATACGGGCTTCCAGCAGTTCCAGCCTTTCTTCCCGCTGGCTGCCGCCGATCAGTTCACCCACTCCGGGAACCAGCAAATCCATGGCGGCTACGGTCCGCCCGTCATCGTTCTGCCGCATATAAAAAGCTTTGATATCCCGGGGATAATCAGTAACAAAAACCGGCTTGTGAAAGTATTTCTCGGTCAAATAACGTTCATGCTCAGTCTGCAGGTCATTGCCCCATTGAGGAGGATAATCAAATTTTTCCCCGGAAGCCTGCAGCAGCTTTATAGCTTCCGTATAAGTAATCTGGGCAAATTCCTGGCTGACAATGGACTGCAATCTCTCCAGAAGGCCTTTATCCACGAACTGGTTGCAGAACTCCATCTCCTCCGGGGCATTTTCCAATACATAATTGATAATATGCTTGACCATGGCTTCGGCCAGGCGCATGTCATCCTGCAGATCTGCAAAGGCCATTTCCGGCTCAATCATCCAAAACTCGGCCGCATGGCGGGCCGTATTGGAATTTTCCGCCCGGAAGGTTGGTCCAAAAGTGTAGACATCCCTAAAGGCGAGAGCAAAAGCCTCGGCTTCCAGTTGGCCGCTTACGGTTAAATTGGTTTTACGGCCAAAGAAGTCCTGACTGAAATCAACCTGCCCATTGTCATCAAGAGGCGGTTGCAGGGGATCCAGGGTAGTAACCCGGAACATTTCTCCGGCACCTTCCGCATCACTGGCGGTGATAATGGGGGTGTGCACGTAAACAAAGCCCCGTTCCTGAAAAAACTGGTGGATAGCATAGGCTGCCAGGGAACGTATCCGGAAAACGGCGGAAAACAGGTTGGTGCGGGATCTCAAATGGGCCACTTCCCGCAGGAATTCCCGGGTGTGCCTTTTGGGTTGAATGGGGTAATCTTCCGGAGCATCCCCTTCCAGGATTATTTCCTGGGCTTTGATCTCCCAGGGCTGTTTGGCCTGGGGGGTAGCTACCACCACGCCCCGTACCGTTATGGCGGCTCCGGCCCGGTACCGGGCTACCTCGGCAAAATTGCTGAGGGCCTCTTTTTCATATACCACCTGTACGGAATTAAAATGAGTGCCATCATTGAGGACAATAAAGCCAAAAGATTTCTGATCGCGGTTGCTGCGTATCCAGCCGTTAATCTCAACCGACTGATTCAAATAACGGCTGATATCCCTGAATAGCTGCCTGACTACTACCTTTTCCATAGATATCCTCCCAGTAAAAATATGGTTCATAACACTTTTCGGTTTGATTAACCGGACTCCTGCTGTTGGTAGTGGTTATTATGTGCTTTATAATAATGGTATATTAAGGTATGAGAAAAGAATATTCTATTCTCTTCACAGCAGGCGACCCAGACTGCATAAAAAAACAGACCTAGGAGAGGATGTTTCTATGAACCTGATAGAAATTGATACCACCAAATGCCAGCGGGATCGTATCTGTGCCCAGGAATGCCCGGGCAAACTGATAATTTTCCCGGAAAAAGACAGCTACCCTACAACTATAGAAAAGGCTGAAGAATTCTGCATCGACTGCGGTCATTGCATCGCAGTTTGTCCTCATGGAGCTCTAAAGTTAAAAGGCCTTGAGCCTGAAGAGCTGGAAGCCGTAAATCAGGAGTTGCTGCCCAGCTCCAGCCAGGTGCGCCATTTCCTGACTTCCCGCCGTTCTGTCCGCACTTTTAAAAAACAGCTGGTAAGCCGTCAACAGATTGAAGCATTAATCGATATTGCCCGTCATGCCCCCACTGGCAGCAATAAACAGCAGGTTTACTGGCTGGTCATAGAAGGCAGAGATAAACTGCATCATATGGCAAGCCTGGTTGCAGACTGGATGCGCCTTATGCTGCAGCACAGCCAGGATGAGGCTTTAAAGAGCCGCTATGGCCGGGTAGTGGAAGCCTGGGACCAGGGAGTGGACAGGATCCTGCGCGGGGCTCCCCAGGTAATAATTGCCCATGCTCCCGCCAGTGAGTTCGGGGTAGCCACTGACTGCGCAATCAGTTTGGCATATCTGGAACTTGCCGCTTATTCCCAGGGTCTGGGCACTTGCTGGGCTGGTTTCCTGACTACCGCTGCCACTTACTACCCTCCCCTGCAGGAAGTTCTCCAGCTGCCTGAAGGGCATCAGCCTTATGGAGCTCTAATGCTGGGGTACCCCCTTTATAAATACCATAGAATCCCCCAACGCCAGCCAGCCCGGATAACATGGCGTTAATAGGTTTTTTATCTTATCGCGAAAGGAGAAATTCTATGAACAACAGCGATCAGCAAAAAAAGGCTCTGTTAGAGAAGGCCAAGGTTATTGCCATTGTGGGCCTATCTGACAATCCTGATCGTCCCAGTTACCGCATCGGCAGGTACCTGCAGCAGCAAGGCTATAAGGTTATCCCGGTGAATCCTGGTCTGTCAGAAGTCCTGGGGGAAAAGTGCTATCCTGATCTTCAATCCATTCCCTGCGAAGTAGATGTGGTCGACGTCTTCCGGCGCAGTGACGCAGTGTACGACATCGTCAAAGCTGCTCAGGAGAAGAACATACCTGCGGTGTGGACCCAGATAGGAGTTCACTGCAACGAAGCCAGTCAAGAACTGGCCCGGGAACATAACATAACCATCATCGAAGACTGCTGTATCATGAGAGAACATCAACGTCTCATGAGATAACGGCAACAAGAAGAACAAATCCCCTCCTGCTGTGGGGCAGAGGGGATCAGTCATGGCCGGCAGCTTTATTCCAGCATCAATTTTTCCAATTCCAGGGGCTGGAGATGCCGGCCATTTTTGTATGCCCGCATATTGCCTCCGGATATTTCATCTATTAATACAATCTGCTTATCCGGACCTACCCGGCCGAATTCCAGTTTAATATCGTACAGTTCGATTCCCTTTTTGGCCAGCTCCTCTTTAATTACAGCGGTAATCCTCCTGGTCAAATCCTTTAAGACAGCATATTCCTCATGGCTTAGGATACCCAGCATATCCAGGGCATCCTCGCTGATAGGCGGGTCCTGGCGGGCATCATCTTTCAGGGTAACTTCCACAAAGTAATCCAGGGGCTGTCCTTCCTGCACATAATCCCCATAGCGGCGCAGGAAACTGCCTACCGCCCGTAAGCGGCAAATAATCTCCAGTCCTTTGCCGAACAGGGTGGCTGGTTTAACCGTCATGGTAGCCTGTTCAATATCTGCATCTATGTAATGAGTGGGAATCCCTTTTTGGTGCAAAATTTCGAAAAAATACTTGGTCAGCCGCAAGCCAGCCCGCCCGGCACCTTCTATAGTCAGTCCTACTGTATTGGCACCGGGATCAAATACTCCATTTTCACCGGTAGCGTCGTCTTTAAACTTCAAAAGCAAATTGCCGTCTTCCAGCTGATATACATCTTTGGTTTTACCGCTGTAAACTAGCTTCATAGTATTCCTTCCCTTCCTGGTGTACTGACACGCTTATATTATAGGCAGCTTGGCCCAAAAAACGCAAAAAGCATGCCACCTTACATTCGGTATTCTCTGCTTTATGCAAACTATTCCAAGTGTTATTAAAACAATCTGTTCAAATCAATCACAAAGTAGCCACACGTTACCGTTTTGCCACTATTCAGCTAGCAATTCACTTGGAAAAAACTACATATCTAATCGGGGTACCCCTGTAGGAGTTACAAACATACAATAAAGCAACCCATTTAGTAACCGATTAAAGGAGGTTTTATAAATGTCCCGCTGGCATAATAGAGCACCACACTGGGATGATGGTCCCTCCTGGGGGCATGCCCCTTTTTGGGATGGACACAGGCGGCATCACCAAGACGGCGAACCCCCGCTCTGTGAAGAAGTAAGACTGTTCAGTTTAGTGGCTTCCGATCCAGCCCATGGTGCAGTTGACGTTCGCTCCGGCCGCTTTACCGTAACCTTGACCTTTGACGAAAACGTGGTAGATAATGGCGTATGGGCTCATAACCGTCATAAAATAAGAATGTGGGCCGGAACTTTCCGCCTTCCCATTCGCGTTACCCATAACGGGAGAAGAGTCTTTATAACACCCATTAACGGTCTGCCGGCTAATTCCAAGATTACTGTATCTGTAGCACCGGACTTCATGTCCTCCACGGGAAAAATTTTAGGAAAAACCGCCATCATCATCTTCCATACCGCTAAATTCTCTTCCACAATCAGAGTTGTCCGGCGCCGGCTGGTTTCCATCGCCGAAGAATAGGAGCCAGAGGTCAGGTCTTGAAGCAAATGCCCTGGGAATGTTTCAAGACCTGACCCCCTTATCGGGTTATACGGTAGATTTAACTCCGGAAATGACCGTCAGCAGAACCTGATTGCGATCCTCCATATTCAAGGCCTGTTCCAGGCTTCCCGCGTCTATATTCATGTTGATGGCTTCCTTGGTCAGTCTTAGAACCATAGGATTGCGGCTGGCCATTTTGCGAGCCATCTCCAGCCCGGTATCATACAAGTCCGCTCTGTCTACGATCCGGGAAATCATGCCCAGGTCAGCAGCTTCCTGAGCAGAGAAAAACTCACCCATATACATTATCTCGTAAGCCCTTCCCGCTCCAATTAAGCGCGGCAGCAGGTAACTACAGGCCATGTCGGCTCCGCCCAATCCGATATTTATGTAAGCCGCACAAAAACGGGCATCGGTGGAAACGATGCGAATATCAGAAGCCAGCACGAAGCTGAATCCCAGACCGGCCGCTGCTCCGTGGACCAGCGCAATAATTGGCTGCGGTGCCCGGCGCATAGCCAGGTTTAAGCGGCCCAGCCTGGCCTGGAAGTTATAGAAATCGATGGGTTGCATCAATTCACTGTGTTCCAGGGTGTACTTTATGTCCAGGCCGGCGCAGAATCCCTTTTCCCCCGCCCCCCGCAACAATATTACCCTGGTGTCCATGTCATAGAGGCGCTTTTGCCAGAATCTCTCCAGCTCATCCAGCATCTCCCCGTTTATGGAGTTGTAGGCTGCTGGACGGTTCAGGGTGAGCAAACCGATGCCTTCATCAACTATTTCCCAAATTATAGTATGGTATTCTTCCAATTATGCTCCCTCCTTTAACTTTTTCCGCTGTCTTTCAAAGCCTGGGCCAATTCCTCCATTTCCCGGCGACCGAGATCATCTCTTCCGGCCATCAGCTCAAGGTGGTGCTGCAATTCGTGCAAAACGGTATCTATAATCTCTTCTTTCCAGACCTCCTCCGGTTCATCCTGCAATAATTCCACAAAGGAACCATAATAAAATACAATGAACCGGCCTAAATGCTCATCTTCGATGTATTCCCCTAAAATCCAGAAATCTCCTTCCCGCCGGGCTTCCTCCTGGAGGTTGAATCCTCCCGTCAGCCCCCGGCAAAAATGAGGCGGAATGCGTTCCACCGCCTCTTCCAGCCATTCAGCAAACTGATCAATGGAAAATACGGCCATGGCAACTCCTTATCGGCAATTTTTTTGATTCCGTTAACTACTATTATAATTCCAATTCGTGTAAACCGCTCTTTTCTCTGAGTATCCCGTTTAGTGTTATAACTGTGAACATGGACCCTGTAAGCCAAAAAGACGCCTATAATGTCATCAGCAATCTCTATACCGATCTTCAGTAACCCAGGGCTTAAGCTGGAGTATTAGCCGGGCGAGCGACTTACGACGAGCCGTTGCAACCCACGGCGAAACTGAGGGCTGCGAAGGGGAGCGAGAAACAGGACGTTTCGAGCAGCGAGTACTGAGTGCATGGATGCCGAATTACGAGCGGTCCCCTTCGCACTTAAAGTTTGCCGATGGGTTGCAGGCGAGGAATACCGGAGCGAGCCGGCTAATACTTCAGCATCTTGGCTAATACTCCTGCTTAATTGCGTGCAGTGTTATCGCGAGACATTAATTGCCGCCAATCTCATCCACCCTGCTGCTGTCCCGTTGGACATTATTTCCCTGGCGCAGGCTATTTTCTCTTGTATTCCCTCCACCAGGCAGTCCGGGGATAATCCGGATCACCAAGGAAAACGGGCTGCCCTATGCGCGGGGTAGTCACCTGCTGGTTTTGCCTGGTCGCTGCCCGGGTCACCCGTTGGATAGGTTCGGTCCAGCTGTGCAAAGCCAGGGTAAAAGCAGCCCAGTGAATGGGCAGAAGCACCTGGCCTCTTAAATCCATATGAGCCTGGACAGTCTGCTCAGGGGTCATATGAATAGCCGCCCAGAGCCGGTCGTATTGCCCGCATTCCATCAAAGTCAAATCAAAGGGGCCGTACTTGTCTCCTATCTCTTTAAAATGCGGGCCATATCCCCCATCCCCGCTGAAAAATACCCTTGCTTCCGGACCATTTATGACCCAGGAACACCATAGGGTGGAATTCCGGCCGGTTATGGTTCTCCCGGAAAAATGGCGGGCTGGTGTACAGGCCAATCGGAGCGGCCCGCATTCCACCTCATCCCACCAGTTGCACTCCTTGATTTTAGCAGAGGGGATCCCCCATCTCTCCAGGTGGCGGCCTACTCCCAGGGGAACAAAGAACTGCCCTACCCGGTTTCTTAACTTTCTTATGGTACCGTAATCCAGATGATCGTAATGGTCGTGGGATACCAGAACCGCATCTATAAAGGGAAGATTATCTATGTTGACCGGCAGTTTTTTAGTGTACCTGTGGCTGCCCAGGGGAGGCAGCGGCGATGCAATCGGTCCCAGCATGGGGTCCAATAGCAGCAGTTGGCCGGCTATACGCAGCAATAAAGTGGAATGGCCCAGCCAGATGACCTGACTGCGCTGGTCGGACAGGTAAGATCTATTCAGGCGATCAACTTTGAGGGGGCGAGGCGGCCGTAATTGGGAGCGATTTTTAACCCGGCCTTTTAATATGTAAAAAATGATACTCCCGCTGGCTTTCCCCCGTGCCGGCTTAGTATTGACAAATCTTCCCCGCCGGTAATTGGGTGAGGATTTATAAACTCTGGTTTGGCGCTGGAAGGGGTTGGCTCCGAAGGAGGGCACACAGCCCAGGATGATCAGAGCAATCGCTGCCAGCGCCAGGATGATTATTACCGCTTTCATGTGCTACCCCCAATAGATCGATAACTCTGCTTTATGTCCCTATTCTACTACTGGCCCGAAAGATGTACCAGTTATCAGGAACTGCTTCCACGCTCAAGCATGGACCGCTGCCGGAGCAATTCCTTATACTCCTGATCCAGAGCTGCATACTCCGGGCTGTCGGGCTTGAGCAGGCTTAGTTCGCTGAGGACCCGGGACATACGGGTCTCCAGGATTAATCTCTCCTCGGCACTGGCCTTCGCCGGATCTGTCTTGTTATATTCCCGCCTCTTGCTTAAATAATCGGTCAGCTGGCCTTCAATCCTTCTTACCTGCTGCCCCTCGAAAACCAGCATATGGTCACAAACCTGGTCCAGCAGGTAGCGATCATGGGAAACCAGCAGGATGGTGCCAGGATACTGGAGCAAGCTTTCCTCCAGGGCCTCCCGGCTGTAGATATCCAGATGGTTGGTAGGTTCATCAAGTATTAACAGGTCATTCTCGCCCCAGATGGCCAGTCCCAGGGCTATCTTCATTCTTTCTCCCCGGCTGAGCCGGCCCAAGGCTACCTGGAAGCGATCATAGCTTAATCCCAAAGCTATCAAAAGCTGCATCACCTGCTTTTGTTGATCCACAGGCCAATCCTTGATGGTATTAAGTAAGCTCTCCTTTTCACCCTGGGGCAGTTCCTGGCTGATATAGGCAATTCGAGCCGAACTGCTAACAAACAGCTGTCCTTCATTCAGTTCTTCCTGGCCCAAAATAATGCGGACCAAGGTTGTTTTGCCGCACCCATTGGGACCAAAAATGCCAACCTTCTCCCCCCGATTTATATAAAAGGAGCTGCCAGTGAAAAGAATTTTCTCTCCATAGGCTTTACTGATGCCCTCAGCTTCTATAACCCGGCGGCCGCCCTGGGAGGCAAAGTTAACCGAAAACTTTACCCGGGGATCGGCGGCAGGCCGTTCCACCTGTTCCTGGCGCATTTTTTCCAAGCGCTTTATCTGGGATTTTATAGCCTGATCACGCTTCTTGGCTTTCTTGCGATAGTATTCCTTGCCGCCTACCCTGCCTCCCCCCTTCTGTCTTGACTCCCGATGAGCTTTATCAGACCAGGCTTTTAGCTGCTCGATGGCCTGGTCGATCCGGCGCTGCTCTTTTTGCTGGGACTGGTACAGGCGCCATTGACTCTCTCTTTGCTGCTGTTTGGCCTGCCGGAAAGCCGAGTAGTTGCCGGGATAAATGGTAATAGTCCCGTTTTCTATCTCCGCAATCTTGGTAACCGTATTGTCCAGGAAGAAGCGGTCATGGGAAATAATAACCACCGCTCCCGGGAACCGCTGCAGCTCCTGAATTAAATATTCCACTCCCTGGTAGTCCATGTGGTTGGTGGGCTCATCCAGAATAGCCAGGTCCGGCTGGGCAGCCCAAACCGCTGCCAATGCCAGCTTGGTTTTCTCGCCGCCGCTGAGCTTACCCAGCTGCTCCTCCTGTAAATCACTGAAACCCCTGACACCTAAATAACTGGTTACCCGCTGCAGTTCACCGCTCAAATCGACTTCATTGACCATGACATCGCGAAATATCCCAGCATCTTCCGCTTGGCGCAGGTAGCCCACTCTTATTCTCTGCCGGGAAGAAATGATGGTTCCGGCATCTGCAGTGCTGTTACCGGTCAGAATCTCTGCCAAGGTGGACTTGCCCGCTCCGTTCCTGCCCACGAGACCAATCCGGTCCCCCCGGCAAATATCCAAATCTATGCCATTTAACACCACTTTGTCGCCAAAGCTCTTCTTAATGTTTCGACAGCTGATTAGCATGCTTTCCCTCCGATAAAAATATAAGGCTGCCAGGAACTCCTGTTTCCTGCAGCCTGATAGCTCTTAAAGCAATACCGGTGTATTTAACTCCGGGGCTATTCTATTAAATAAACGCAGCAACAAGTATCCTGGTCATAACCGGACCAGCAGAATAACTCTGCCCATTTGTCCGTATTCACTTAAGCCAGAATACCTTTGCGCATGTCCTTTCCTCGGTCTTTCTTAAGAATTATCCACTGGCATGTCATCGCTAGTGTAGCGAAGCAATCTCTAACGAGGTACGCTAACTGCGCAAAAGAGATCGCCACGCGCTTCGCGCTCGCGATGACACAAAAGAACGCCATTTTCACAGCAATTTTCACCTGTGATGCAGGCCACGATGAATGAAAACACCATATTATGTGTCGTAGGGGGCGATGCCCACATCGCCCCGAGAGGCATTTTCACAGCAATGACACTATGGATGTCCTTTTGGTCAACACAAGTACTGTTTTCACAGCCATTGACAAAACTATATTAGCATGAATATAAGGCTCCGGCAAGCAATCCCCGGGCGCCCTCTTCCTTAGTCAGAATTGGAGATCAACCACTGGATGCTAATACAACTGGAAGCCCTGCTCCTTGAGCTTGTCTATCCACATCATTTTCAGCACTTCCAGGTCCTCCCGGTAATCGGTTTTAGATTCATCCTGGTCATATTCCAGTTGCTCCAGAACCACTATCTGGAAGGCTTGCTCTCCCAATTCGTTCCAATCCTTCTGCAACCGGCGGTTAACATGGCTGCCGTTCTTTAACTGAAAGGCCACGCTGTTCTGCTTGCCTTTCAAGTTAGGAGCAGCCTCCAGCCAGCAGCGCTTGTGGTCTTTATTGATAACCGCCAGTATGCCCATATCCGGCTTCATTTGCCTGTATTGCTCCTGCAGTTCCTTTTTTCTTTCACTGGATATTTTCATTTTTACACTCTCCTGTAATTAATACCCTAATTCTTTTAATACCCGGGACAAGGTTTTTAATCGTTCCGCTATCAATTCGTCATCCCGCGCCAGGCAATCCCGGAATAACTTCATGTCCTCATCGATTAATGGATTATCCGTACATATCTCCACCGTCATGGCATCGCCCTGCAAACCAATGCGGCCGATGGTGGTGTTGTCCGGGTCATACAGCTTTTCATAGCGGTAAGCCTCCATGAAATGGCGCCGGGCTTCACAGATGAGCAGGGCCAGATCCAGTACTCTATGCAAGGGCAGCTCCTCTGACTGGCGCGACCACTTCTCCCCGGTATATCTCCATACCTTGGCGGAAATATCTAACTTGCCGCGGTCATTCCACTGGGCCAGCCCCACTGACAGTCCTTTGGCATCGGAATTATAAGCCTGCCTGCCGTCGACCTGCTCATAATCGTTTACCACTATTACCGGTTTGTGTTTTAAGGTGGCGGGAATTTTCATTTATTACACCTCAGTTACTTTATTTTTAGTAAATTACTAATTTACTAATCTACTGCTTGAGTATATTTTATTTTCTTCCTGTCTGTCAAGTAAGCTCCTGCTCCGCCTGCATTTTGGCGAGAAAAAATCACCAAAGTGATGCCGGTTAGCATACATAGTTAATGGAACCGATTATATTCTGCTCGGTTACCAGTAAAAAGTACCGGCAATAAAATTTGTGCAGAAAGCGGTGATTTTAAATATGGCTGATACCCAATGGCTGTGGCGCAACCCTCTTCCCCAGGGGAATGCTCTGCGGGCGGCTGCCTATGCCGAAGGACAATTTGTGGCAGCGGGTCAATTCGGTACGATTATGACCTCTTCTGACGGCAGCAACTGGACTATACAGAACAGCGGGACCACTAATTACTTGTCCGGAGTCGGCTATGGCAACGGACTGTATGTAGCAGTGGGAATGGAAGGAACCATTCTTACCTCTCCTGATGGAGTAACCTGGCGATCCCAGGAATCAGGCACCTCATCCTGGCTGGATGATGTTGCCTTTGGCAATGGGATGTATGTGGCGGTAGGACAGCTGGGGACCATAGTCACCTCCACCGACGGTGAAAACTGGACCCCCAACGGGGTCACGGTTTTCTGGCTGCAGGGAGTAGCTTTCGGCAATGACACCTTTGTGGCAGTGGGAACGGGAGGATCCATCTTCACCTCCCCGGACGGGATCACCTGGACCAACCGGGGGTCTTTCGGGGGATTCCCCTTGAACAGTGTAGTCTATGCCCAAGGCCAGTTTGTAGCGGTAGGCGGCGGTGGCACTATTCTGACTTCTCCTGATGGGGTAACCTGGAGCAGTGTCGCTTCCCACAGTACTGCTTTTTTAGAGGAAGTGACCTTTGGCAATGGCCTCTACGTTGCGGTAGGGAGAGACCTGGATCTTAACACCGGTGTGGTGCTGACTTCCGCCGATGGCCGGGAATGGACGGTGCAGCTTACTGATGACCTGCTTTTATCCTTAAGCATCGCCAGCAGTCCTGATCTATTTGTTGTCACCGGCCTAGGCGGAATAATACTCACTTCTCCAGATGGATCCAGTTGGACCAGGCAGACCTCCGGTGTTTATGAAGAACTCCACGATGTAGTCTTCGGGGCTGACATGCTGGTGGCAGTCGGCAATAACGGAACCATATTGACCTCTCCCGATGGAGTCAGGTGGCAAGCCAGGGACAGCGGCACCACCAGCCACCTGTGGGGTGTGACTCATGCCCATCAAACCTTCATTGCGGTGGGAGATAACGGGACCATACTCAGATCCGCCAATGGAGTCAGCTGGTACCAGGAGACAGTTCCCTTAACCAACCGGCTTAGAGCCGTAACTTTTGGAAATGGGCAGTTTGTTGTCGTGGGGGAAAAGGGTATTATCCTAACCTCCCCGGACGGAAGAAACTGGCAGGTAACGGAATCGGGTACCACCACTACACTTAATGGGGTGGCTTTTGGGGAGGATCGCTTTGTGGCGGTGGGCAACAACCGTATCATACTGGTTTCTCCCAATGGCCAGGACTGGCAGCAGGCGGCAGTGGAACCTGGTTTTGAATCACTGCAAAGTATTGCCTATGGTCAGGGTCTGTTTGTTGCCGCCGGCGATTCCGGCCTGGTGATGACTTCCCCGGACAGCAGCAGCTGGACCATCCTCCGAGTAGGTGAGAATTCCCCCTTCTGGCTGCATGTAGTGTTCTGCCAGGACCGCTTTGCTTTAAGCGGCACCCCGGGGAAAGTAGCTTACTCCATTGATGGCACTCAATGGGAAGTACAGAACACCGCCACTGATCATTTCCTCTACGGCATAACCTGTTCCCCTGCAGGAGATGTGGTGGTAGGCGATTTCGGCACTATTCTTCAATCCTCAGCTTGAGCAAAGCAGGTTTTACCGGATGCAGCGGGAACTTCCGTTTCCGCTGCATATCTCCCTTTAACCGCTGGCACCAACTTCTAATATGCTTCCATCTCTTTTATGTAATACTCCTTGCCTGATACCAGGTCGAACTTGCCGTCATGGGCGCAGGAGGGGCAGGAAGCTGTCGTCAAATGCTCTTTTTTTACCTGAAAAGAATGGCCGCACTGGGGACAGCGCAGGATAATAGGGGTGTAGGTAATTTTTAGCCGGGCGCCTTCCGCCAGGGTATCGTTACTTAAAAAGTCGAAATAGTGCTGCATCCATTCTGCTTCCAGGTCACTCAGTTCCCCTACAATGAGGCTGATGGAGACTATTTTCTGCACCTGGTTCATTTCCGCATGTTTCATTACTATGTTCAAAATGCTTTCTACTACCGGCAGTTCGTGCATATCATTTATCCCCCGGCATCAGGTATTGCGCACATATTCCCGGGGCCGCACTTCTATTAAAGCCAGGGCCTGAGTGGGGCAGGTGACTACGCAATTGCCGCATCCATAGCACTTATCCAGGTCGAACTCAGCTTTACGCTCCGATTTAGGGCGGCTCTTATCCAGAGTAATAGCCTTAAACTGGCAGCGCTTGACGCACTTGCCGCAGCCGTTGCAGGCTGCCTCATCCAGACGAACCTGGAAGCGGGATTTGGCATAAACAGCATAATCAAGCTTGTGGGTCATGTACAGGCCGGTACAGCAGCAGGCACAGCAGTTGCACATTAACATGTCTCTTTTCACATTATTGCGTACCTGGTGAACCAGTCCGGCATCCTCTGCCATACCCAGGCGGCGCAGGGCTTCCTCCTGGCTGATCTGTTCCCCGATACCCCGCTGTATAAAATGGTAAGCAAACCTGTTTATCTGCAGGCATAGATCAACATCCCTGGGAGCGGGGCACTTTTCGTCCATTTTGCCAACCTGCTGGGCCTGAGTCCGGCAAGGGCAGGGGGCAGCGGTTATTATTTCCGCCTGTTTGATGATCTGCCGGGCAGAGTCAATGTCCAGAATGAGATTCTGGGAGGGAACCGCTTCTTCAATAGGTACCGTACGCAATATCTGAGGATAATTGGCTTGCTTCCAAACCGGAACCACCTTCTTTAAGTCCTCGGTTATCAGTTTATCCCACAGCTGAAACAGTTCCTGGGGAGCACGGGGATACACAACGGAAGCATCCCTGAGTTCTATCATGGCTCCAAAGAGCTTAAACTTGTCCGGAGGATCAAGATAACGGGCAATGGCACCGGCGCGATGCAGGTAAGAAGTGGCCTCTTCCACCTGCTGCCTGGACATACCGGTGACCGCTGCAATTTCATCAATGGTAGCCGGTTTGGCCAGAGCCTCAAATACCCTTCTTGCGTCCCCTTCCGGAAAAAGCATTTCCAGTATCTCCAGCATGGTATCCGAATCGGGAAATCCCAAACGGGCTGCGTAACTCTTAAAGGCTTCGGTTGCCACCCACAATCCCTCCCAATTAAATGTGGTTTAGAAGCACATGTTTCCTGTACCTAAATTCTATTTCGAAATATTCAATGCTTAAGATTTTTATTCCTGCCGGGGTACAGCAGATGTTTATTTGCTCTGTGCAATTATCATCACTATTTAAAACAAAAGAAGCCCTTTTAAGGCTTCTCAGACTGTCAAAGAAATCTACTAGGGCTTAGACGCTTGAGATTGCCACGCGCTACGCGCTCGCGATGACACAATGGTTGCCTTTTTACTGACATGAAAGCCATTTTCACAGCAATGACACAAAAGGTGACTTTTCATTCATCGTGGCCTGTGCCACAGGTGAAAATTGCTATTTAATACAAAAGAAGCCCTTTATAAGGCTTCTGGTCTTCTTGACTAAATTGTAATTCTTAGATATAATAAACTACCCTTAATGTTTAAAGTTAAATTATATCATATATTTTATTATTTGTCAAGAGGCGCGGGAGGTTAAATATATGTCTAACATCATGCCATTTAGGTTTTCATTACACAGCTTGACTAAGCAGGACACTATACATCAAATTATGGCTACCAATACTGTCTCTTGTCAATATGGACTGTCCCTGAATGAAGAGGATGCTGAACAGATCTTCATGGCTCGCCAGGCAATCTTGAAAAACTTAGGTCGTGTAGAGATAAGCACTGGAGTCATCAGTCAGCTGATCACCATATTCTGCCGCTCCCCTTTCATAAGCCAGGAAAATTACGCTGCTGCTGTTATAGACCTAATGGAAGCCTTTTACTATATCAAAAATGAAACCCGGGATGAGATTGGCGATTTGGAAATAATCGAGCTTATGAAAGAACGCTTCGACACCCGTTGTGGGGGCTCCATTGAGTTATTGGTAAGCCAGGGAATGGAGGATGTTATCCAAGCTGCCCGCCAGGGACATTATTACCGTACTTTATCCGGTGAAGATAATGAGGTGAGCAAATGAGCAAACCGCTTTTCCCAAAATGCACGCGGAAATTATCTGCCCTGAATCCTGATAATTATTTGGTATCTCTCCTGAACAATGCTTTAGCTGCCCAATTAATCAATGAAACCATGATACAATCCATTCAGTTACAGGTTATGGAAGTGCTGAAAAAGGTAATATTTAAATATACCGGCGGCCAAAGCAGTTCTGTCACTGCTGCCACCGCCCAGTCCTTGATCAACTCTATTCTTTATTGTATCGACGCCCGCTTGCTGGCTCTGAACGCCCCCGAAGAAAGTCTTAGGGAACTGCACAGCAAAACGATAATGGAAATATACCAGGATGGGCTGGCCCAGGTTGAATCCTGCCTGGAAGAAACCCGGAAGTTGTTTGCGCAAACCAAGGCATCGCGGATTGCAACTGATTTGATTGCCTATAACTCTACAATCGATGAAGGGTTGCCCGGTTTTTTGGCCCAATATGACCCTAGATTTCTGGCCCATGACACCATGGCTGATATTGATTATCCTTTAGCCAGCCACTGCCAAAACCAGCGGGGCATATTTTATATCCAGGAGTACATCAGTAAACTGAACCTGGAAAATCAATTCTGTTCCAACTTTGCGGATCCGGACATTAACAGGCTGCTGCAAAACTACGGCAGAACTTATCACATCGACTATCCTGAATTTCTATTAAATATTTTTGAAATCGTGTTTGCCAATGCCGTATTTGCCGTTATGCTGGGTCAAAATGCCCGCCATTTGACCATTTCCAAAGCGGACAGCGACCTTTTGCGCTCCCAGCTTTATTCCCTGGACCTATCCTTTATTCCCCCGGTGCTCAAACAATCTGTGAACCGATTAATTGTTCAGCTGGAAATAAACGATTCCGATCTTATCGATTACATTAAATCTGCTGAGAATAACCTTCTTCACAGGTTAATTCCCGCGCTGCAAAACCACAGCCTGGACAAATTGGTCATAACCGACCATCCCATCCCCCAGCCAATGGTGGCCTTGAAACAACCTGCACCGATGAAAGATACTGATTTTCGCCATTTAACAGATAAACTCCGCCAATTAACCGACAGTCAGGCCAAGGCTGCCCTGATTATGGGCAATGTCCGCACATTCAGCGACTTTATAGATATTTTGGAAGCAGACTGCCTGGTTAGCCAGGACTATCCGGTGCTTTTTCAGCATCTGGGGGATTTGGAATTATCGATGCTGGCCCGACTGGTTGTCGATATCTTTGCGGAGAATGATGCCCCATTGGTAAAGCTGTTCAGCAGCAGCCATTCAGAGAAGGAGTGGACATCCCAGCTGATTTTTTATCTGGCAAGCCTCAGCAGTGAAAGGCTGAAGAATATTCAACAGCTTATCATCCAGCTAGCATAATAACACATATTTTGTCTTATCCTGTTATATACTACCTTACAATCCTGCCACAAATATGCTATTTTGTTAAAAAGGAGGTTGATTTACATGAGTAGTCAAGAATCCTCAAAAAATATTGTTGGTTTTGAAGTTCGTATTATTTTCCGGGATGCTAGCGCCATCGACCTGACTAAAATGGCGGAAGCCGCCAAGAAATCCATGTTTGACATGATGCGTATTCATGTAGAAAAAATCAAACTGAAAAAGTACGGCCTTAAATTGTTAGGCAAAGGCCCCATCCAGGAAATCCTGCGGATTGGCGAAAACTTCTACCAGCTCACAGCAGAAGGCGGACTGGAAATAATCGTCAATATAGGCAGCAAGGAATGCTTCTATATGAAAGAAGGATGCATCCACGATCTGCGGGATGGATCTGCTCCGGATATTTCCATACCAAAATTCGATGACGCCGAACCCGATGAGGAAGAATATGCCCGGTTAGGTCTATAACAATAACAACAATAACAAGCCCCGCTTTCAGCAGCGGGGCTTAGAGAGTGTCAAAAAAGTTGACATACCAAAAGGCCATCATATGTGTCATTGCGAGCCCCGGAGGGGCGTGGCAATCTCGAACGTCGAACCGCTAATAGACTTCTTTGACAGTCTGTAAGCCCCGCTTTCAGCAGCGGGGCTTATTTTATATAGGGCAAGTAAACCTGCTCATTTGGTCAGTTTGACTCTAATGGTTTTAACCTGAGCTTTGGCAGTATTGCCGTCAGGAAGATGCATCAGCTGTACTTTCACCACCTGGCCAATTTTTTTGCTTAATATCGCTTCCTGCAGTTCCTGACTGGTGGTTACTTTCTGGTTGTCAATTTGGGTTATGATGTCGAAAGGTTCTATGCCAGCTTTGTCAGCCGGGCCTCCTGCGTGAGGCTCTACTACTACTCCATGATAAATCGGCAGCTTGTGGTACTTGGCCTGGTCAGGGCTTACTTCTCCTACTATCCGTACTCCCAGCCTGGGCCTCTGTACCTCCCCATAGCGCAGCAGATCTTTGGTTACCATCTGCACCTGATTGGAAGGTATGGCAAAACCCATGCCTTCAAAACCTTCTACGGCAATCTTGGCGGTATTAATGCCAATGACTCTTCCCTCCAGATTCGCCAGAGCACCGCCGCTGTTACCCGGATTGATAGCGGCATCGGTCTGGATAAGCCGGTAGGCAAAACCCTCATCGGTGCTCAGCAACCGGTTCAGACCGCTTACCACCCCGGCGGTCACGGAACGGGCAAAACTGAGCCCTAAGGGATTGCCGATGGCTATTACTTCCTGTCCCACCGCCAGATTATCGGAATCTCCAAATACAGCCGGGGTCAGATCCTCATCTCCCTTTATTTTTATAACCGCCAGGTCAGTACGGGGATCAGTTCCTACTATCTCGGCTTCTCTTTCTTCTCCGTTTACCAGGGTAACAATCAACCGGTCCGCATCAGCAACCACATGGTTGTTGGTAACGATGTGGCCTTCTTTGTCCAAAATTACTCCTGAGCCAGTGGATTCGCTGTCGCGCCCGTCAAATATTCCTCCTCCTTTTTGCAAGCTGGTAATCCCCACCACCGACGGGCTGACCAGAGCCGCTGCTTCACTTACCCCTCCTGCCGCTGGCGACTCTTCCTGCACTATTGGTTTGCTGGGAGCCAGAGCAGTATCAATTAAGTTATAAAGGGCCAATCCTATTACAAACAGAACCAAAAATGCCAGCACGCCATTGGCTCTTTCCCGGTTCATAAAATTCCTCCCTCATAACTTGGTACAGATATTGTGTGCCATGCTGAGGGGCTTATACTGTTCAATATCTTCCATCACCGTATAAAAAAAGAGGCCGTTGGCCTCTTTGCAGCGTGTAAAAAAGCTTATTAATAGTTGGACATTCGAGATTGCCACGCCCCTCCGGGGCTCGCAATGACACATAAGGTGGCCTTTTGGTATGTCATCGCGAGGAGCGTAGCGACGTGGCGATCTCTTTTAGCTAGTTTTTTGACACTCTCAAAAGAGGCCGTTGGCCTCTTTGGATTGCCGGTTATTCTATCTTATCTTAGCTCCCAAGTTTTTCAGCTTCTCTTCTATATTCTCGTAGCCCCGGAAAATATGGCCCGCTTCTTCGATTTCTGTTTCGCCCTCGGCGGCCAAAGCTGCCAGTACCAGGGCGGCACCGGCTCGCAGATCGGTAGCCCTGACCTTGGCCCCGCACAGCCGGGTCCCTCCCTCAACTACCGCCGTGTGCCCTTCCACCTTTATGCGGGCTCCCATCCGCTTCAGCTCATCTACTACCTGGAAGCGGTTCTCAAAAACGTTTTCTACGATGATACTGGAACCCTGGGCATAGCACAGCAAAGCCATCATCTGGGACTGCATGTCCGTAGGAAAACCAGGATAGGGCAGGGTTTTAATGTCTACCGGGTTTATGGGCCGGACAGCCCGTACCAGAACCCCTTGCTTGACTTCTTCCACCCGGGTACCGGTCTCCTGCAGCTTGGCGATTATGGGGTGCAGGTGGGTGGGGATAACATTTTCCACCAGAATTTCTCCCCCAGTGATGGCTGCGGCTACCATATAGGTACCTGCTTCAATCCGGTCCGGTATTATAGCATAGCGTCCCGCCTTTAGGGTGGATACGCCTTCTATCCTGATCACATCCGTTCCGGCACCGCGAATGCGTGCTCCCATGGAGTTAAGGAAGTTAGCTAAATCCACTATTTCCGGCTCTTTGGCGGCATTTTCTATTACGGTCTGACCCGGTGTCTTGGCTGCCATCATCATAATGTTTTCCGTAGCCCCGACACTGGGAAAATCCAGATATACACGGCCGCCGGAAGGCTTGGTTACTCTGGCGTTAATATAGCCGTATTCCAAATCTACTTCTGCACCCAGGGCCTGTACTCCCTTGATGTGCAAATCCATAGGCCGGGAACCTATGTCACAGCCGCCCGGCATGGAAACCTGGGCTTCACTCTGACTGCCCAACAATGCGCCCAGGAGCAAATTGGAAGCCCGCAGTTTCTTGGACAGCTCATAAGAGGTGCGGGTTTTGAGCTTGGCTGGAGGGCAGATTGACAGGCTGCCGTCTTCATTCCAGCCTACTTTTACTCCCAAATCCTCCAATAACTGCACCAGGACTTCTACATCCCGGATACGGGGGACATTATCCAGAATAGTTTCCCCCTCTGCCATAATGCTGGCAGCAATTAAAACCAAAGCTGCATTTTTGGCTCCGCTGATGCGGACCTGGCCATACAGGGGATACCCACCTTCAATATACAATGTATTTTTCAATAACTTTACACCTCTCGCCCATTTCCATTCAGTACGCCATATACTTTGCTTTCAAAAGAACTGTAGTCCACTTCCAGGGCATTCTCAACAGCCTGTTTCATGCTTAACCCTTGTCCCAAATATTCCAAAATCTCAAACAGGCATTCCTGTCCGTATTCATCTACCAAGTATTCTACTATTTTCAGAGACTGCCAGTAAGCCACTTGCTGATCCAGGCTGTCAAAACTTCTTTCCAGGGAATCCAGCTGGTAATAGTACGGGGTGCGTCCATTTGCAAAAGGATCAGCAAACTCAAAACCGGTAAGGTTTTTTTCTACATACTGAGCAATTCCTTCGGTCCACCAGCGATTATAGTTTCCCCGGGTGATTTCGTCAACCATCAGGTGAGCAAATTCGTGAACCATGGGCCCTTCCCGGGTAAAAACTTTCTCCGCGTCAGCAGCATCAATCCATGCTCGCGGTGACAGGATACGAATTGACCCGCCCCAGTAAACTCCCATTGCCTTTTGATCCCTGTCCCAGCCGAAACTGGCTGCCAGACTCTCACTGTCGGGATAAACCACAATAACCGTCTTGCCCTGGGGTTCCCGGCCGAAAACCTGACTCACTGACCGGTAAGCCTGTTCGGATGCCCGGGAGATTATAGGGACATAGTCCTGGTCTACGGCAGTATATTTTATTTTGAAATGCTCCGTTTCCGCCACACTGAAGTGAGCGGTTTTCAGATTAATTTCCTGTCCTACGGCAAACCTCAGCAATACATTGCTATATCTGGTTATCGCCAAAACGGCCAGCAGGAGCAGAACCAGAATTAAGCTGGCGGTCTTGACGGAGCCAAACTCCCTTATCCCCAACATGCTTTCCTCTCCTCTCTAGAGCCATTATACAATGGCCCCTCTTCCAGGAGAGTAAGCAAATAGTGGCACTATTCCTTCAGGTATCCAGTCACGGCAATCCCTGCCAGAGCGCCATCCCCTACGGCGGTGGCCACCTGACGGTATTGTTTGAAGCGGATATCTCCGGCGGCAAATATGCCTTCCACCGAGGTTTGCATGTTCTGATCAGTAACAATATATCCATCCACGGTTTCCACCAGGGTATCCAGGAAATCAGCGGCCGCGACCAGGCCAATGGCAACAAACAAGCCTTCCGCTTCCAGGATTTCTTCCTGGCCGGTTTTTACATCAGCCAGTACCAGCCGCTGCATCATGCTTTGGTTGCCTTCCACCCGCTTAACCACTTTGTTAAGCTTCAGTTCTATCTTGTCATTCTCCAGCATTTTGTCTACCGCGGTCTGATGGGCTCTGAACTGTTCCCGGCGATGGATCAGGTAAACCTTGGAAGCTATATCAGATAAGTAGAGAGCTTCTTTCACGGCGGAATCTCCTCCCCCTACTACCGCTACCGGTACCCCTTGAAAAAAAGCCCCATCGCAGGTAGCACAGTAAGAGACTCCCCGGCCTAAATACTCCTTTTCTCCCGGTACCTGCAGCTCCCGGCGGCGGGCACCCATGGCAATAATAACTGCCCGGGCCAGGTACTCCCCTTCGGTGGTAATAACCTTTTTGCCCTCCGGCACCACTTGCAGGTCAACCACTTCTTCCATTTTCAGCTGGGCACCAAAGCGCTGGGCCTGCCGCCAAAAGTTTTCCATCAGCTCAGCACCATTAATGCCAAAGGGAAAACCGGGATAGTTTTCTATCAGATCAGTCATGGCCGTGTTTCCCCCGATAATATTGGATTCAATTATCAAAGTGTTTAATTTGGCTCTGCCGGTATATATAGCAGCAGTCAATCCGGCCGGTCCTGCACCAATGATTATTACATCATACACTTTGACCTCTCCTTTGCTTACACATAAAAATAAAACCCTGACCCTTTGGGACAGGGTTTTGTTTCCTTTAGCGTAAATAGTTTAGCGGATTTTGGAAGGAGCCTCCCGATAGTACCTCAAAGTGGAGGTGAGGCCCGGTACTGCGTCCGGTAGATCCTACTGTCCCCAAGACTTGACCGCGGGCCACCTGCTGGCCTTTAGATACGGATATGCTGGCGCAATGAGCATAACGGGTGATAAGGCCATTGCCGTGGTTGACGATTATAAAATTACCGTACCCGCCCTGCCAGCCGGTAAAAGTAACAGTTCCGCTGTCAGCTGCCTTAATAGCTGATCCAGCCTTCGCCCCAATATCCAGACCGGTATGTCCTCTGCCATAATAGCAGGTAATGGGTCCATAGGCAGGCCAGTCCAGAGTTCCTCCTCCGCCACCGCGGGAAGCTACCGTTACCTGATTTCCTTTAACTAAAATCCTGGTAACTGCTTCTTTGAGAATGGTTTCCTCTTTAACTTCCCGCTCTTCTATCACCCCGTTAACCTTGGTGGCTACGTAGACAATTTTCTTTTCTCCGTTGCGGCCTTCCTGTTTGATCCGGACCCCGCTGGCACTTGAGCTTATTTCCGTTTTGGTTTCAAAGGGAATAGTCTCGATTTTTTCCCCTTCTACTTTGGCAACAACATTTATGTACGGCTGGCTTTTTACCAGAATCAGCTCATCCCCGATCTGGAGATTTTCCGATGTCAGTTTATTGGCCCGCATTATGTCATCTACATACATGTCGTTGCGGCGGGCAATCAGCCACAGATTGTCTCCTTCCTTAACAATATACTTCTCCGGTTTGTCAGTTCCCGTGGTGATCAACTGGTAGGCTTCGTCAAAGGACATGACCTTGGCTGAGTTAACGCTTTTTTCGGCAACAGCAACTTTTTCGGCAAAATCAACGGAAATGAGCTTTTCTCCCTCATCTACTGCCGTATATTCTTCCTTCAGTTTCTTCAACAGTTTCTCAGCTTCGGCTTTGCTTTCCAGGTAGGCAATGGTCTTCCCGTCAACTATCAAGGCACCAGCCAGCATCTTGAAATTGACCGTTTTGCGCAGGGCCTTTTCCAGCTCATCCCCGGAGATAACATCACCCCGGCTGGCAAAGGTGCGCCGGTAGTCAATTTGGTTGCCTAATTCCAGCTTTGATTTAATTTGCTCGGCTTGCTGCTCCTGTAAGCTGAGCAGAGCCTCTTCAACATCAGATTTATGCTTAACTACAAAAGCTTTTTTCCCGTCTACTATTACTAAATAGGCTGGTGTCCGGATAACATTTGTCCACAGGATAGACAGTACCGTTATGATGACAATCCCAATAGCTACTCTGACTGACAGCTTCTTATTCTGCAGTAAATAATCAATCATAGGACACTCTCCACGAAATATAAAATTTATTAGACCTGAAAAACATTCTATTTGTTCCAGTATTTCTCCTGCTTTTGAACCAAAGTTTTTTTCTTAGGGCACCAAACGTTTTTTTATATCCAGGTAAATTGCCGCTTCTATCCGTCTCCTGTGCATGGCACAGGTCAACCGGGCAGGCTGGCTGATATCTCCGTTGGTGAAGTAATTATTGGCATGGCAGCCCCCGCCGCAAAAATTGCGCGCCCAGCAGCGGCGGCATTCTTCTTTGGCCAGCAGGGTATTGCTGATAAACTTCTGGCGCAGGTCTGCTCGCAATGGACTGTTTTCCAGAATATTTCCCAGGCGATAATCATTCTGGCCTACGAACTGGTGACAGGGATAAATATCTCCTTCCGGGGTAATGGCCAGGTAATGTATCCCCGCTCCGCAGCCGGTTTGTCGTTTGGCCAGGCAGGGTCCTTTCTGCAGGTCAAGGTCATAGTGGAAAAAGTGAACCTGCCGGCCTTGCTGGTGATACTCCAGCAGCAGCAAAGCCAGTTTTTCGTATTCTTTTAACACTTGGGGCAGGTCTTCCTCCCGGATGGCCAGATCACTGTTAACCCCTACCGCTGGTTCCAGGGACAAAGCATCAATGCCCAGATCCGCTATATGGCGTACATCTTCGCAAAAGTCCAGATTGCTGCGGGTATAGGTGCCGCGGACATAATAGCTGATCGGTCCCTTTTCTATCATTTTATGAATCTTAGGCAATATGGTTTTATAACTTCCCTGACCATTGTTTAGCACTCGATAGCGATCGTTAACTTCCTCCCGGCCGTCCAGGCTGAGTATAACCCCTATCTTTTCCTGCACCAGGTAATCCATTATCTCCTCATCCAGCAGGAGGCAATTGGTGGTCAGAGTGAAATTGATTATTTTGCCGGTACCGGCTTCAATCTGCCGGCCGTAGTTTACGATATCCTTGACAACTTCCCAATTAAGCAGGGGCTCTCCCCCGAAAAAGTCCACTTCCAGGTGCTTTACTCCCTGACTGTTTTCCACCAGAAAATCCACCGCCCGGCGTCCCACCTCACTGCTCATCAGAGAGGGGCGCAGGCCAAAGCTGCCCTGACTGGCAAAACAATAGCTGCACTTCATATTGCAAGCATGGGCTACATTAAGGCACAGGGCTTTAATGGGAGCACCGGTCAAATCTATAACCGGATCTTCCGGTTCACTGAACAGGCTGCCGTCTTCCCATAGCCCGGTTACTTCCATGGCCACTTCCGTCACTTTTTCCCAATCATAGCGGGACGCACAGATCTCCATGGCCCGGTAAAAATCGCCCCGGCAGTTGATAATTGCCTGAATAAGCTCAGCGGCCAGTTGGTCAACTACGTGAATGGCTCCGCTGTTGACATCCAGGACTATATAGAGCTCCTGAAAGGGGTAAAGGTGGACATTGGCGGGAAAATCATAATCAGACAGGATAATCATGACAATTCCTCCAGGTTAATACAAAAAAAGGGGCACAAAGCCCCCTATATGTAGTTTTTCTATTGGTTCCGACAGGTCTGATTACCTACCGTACAGGATGTTTTGCAAGCAGATTGGCAGGAAGTAGCACACTCCTGGCAGTTGATATGGCCGGCATCACGCTTTAAGCCGGGCTTAATAACCGTAATAATATGTTTCATATAATATAACCCCCTCAAAACTCTACCAGAGTATTCTCCTCATCTTAAAAAAATGGAGCGGGAAACGGGGTTCGAACCCGCGACACCCGGCTTGGGAAGCCGGTGCTCTACCACTGAGCTACTCCCGCGCGCTAAAAATTTTACCCGATGGGATGACTCCCCGTCAAGGCAAGTTCCTTTTTATCAAAATATGGCTTAATACCAGGAAATATTCTATTTAAATGGCGGAGCCGACGGGATTTGAACCCGCGATCTCTGGCTTGACAGGCCAGTATGCTCACCGCTGCACCACGGCTCCGCGCATTAGTATATTAGCAAAAACCCATACCTTTTGCAAGCCACCTCTTAATATTAAGGTCACAAGGTATCTTTCAGGGAGTTTATTCTTTTTTTGCTCCCGGCATTATTGGCGGGGTTTGGCCCTATTCCTTTTATGTCGCCAAGCAGAAATATTTTGCAAATATTTGTACAAGGAAACTGCCGCCCTTTACGAGAAACTAATATTTAACCAACACTCTTTGGGAACGGTATTGATTAGGAGGAATGCATAATGGCAGCAGACCGCGAAGCTCAATTCCAGCAGTTAGAAGATTTAAGCCAGGAGGATCTGGCCCGCTTTATCCTGTCTATGATACACCGCATGAACATCCACCATACCCTGTGGTTCAGGGAAACCGAACACCAGTTAGGAATGGAACGGGCCCTGGATATACTGGAACAGGTTACCCAGCAGAGCAGCCGTATTGAGATACAGCGCCTGGGCAAAGTTCTGGGTTTTGAAGTCCAAGACGGGATTCCCAAGCCCCTGCTGGACCTGCCCCGGGAAAAGCTTCTGGAATTGACCGGAGAGATAGGCAAAAACTGGCTGGCCATGGATGGCCTCTGGTTTCAGGCCATTGAGAGAGCCTATGGCATGAACGATGCCAAACGCTGCAATGATTCATGCTGGAATCGTTTTTCCCAGGTTGAAGCCCGCTTCATTAAAAGTTTCCTGGGCTTACCGGAAAGGCCAGGTCTGGAAGGGCTCAAACAGGCTCTGGGCTATCGCATGTACTCTCGCATCAACAAACAGTCTATTATCGACGAAAGCCCCACCAGCATCATCTTTCAGATGAATGACTGCCGGGTGCAATCGGCCCGCCAGCGCAAAGGCCTGGATGACTATCCCTGCAAATCAGCCGGCCTGGTGGAATACAGCCGCTTTGCCTGGGGCATCGATGACCGGATTCGCACCGAATGTGTAGGCTGTCCTCCTGACGAACATCCCCAGGAATGGTTCTGCGCCTGGAGGTTTATCCTGGAGGAATAGATTATTTAGTCCAGGCCAGTACTTCCTGGTAGAGCCAGTCCGCCCAGGCTTCCATACCCTGGCCGGTTTTGGCTGACACTTCGAAAATCTTAATATCCGGGTTTAAGGCATATACCCGTTTTTTTACCGCTTCCACATCAAAATCGGCTATTCCCAGATAGTCGATTTTGTTTATTAACAGGGCATCACAGGTGGAAAACATCAAAGGGTATTTGAGAGGCTTGTCGTCTCCCTCAGGCACACTGAGAATCATGGCGTTTCTTACTGCTCCGGTATCAAACTCCGCCGGGCAGACCAGGTTGCCCACGTTTTCGATAATCACCAGGTCCAGGTCGTCCGGGTTAAGCTCCCTTAACCCCCGGCCGGTCATGGTGCTGTCCAGGTGGCATAGTCCTCCGGTTCTCAGTTGGATCACCGGTATCCCTACCGCGGCAATCTTTTCCGCATCCACCGCCGAATCGATATCCGCTTCCATTACCCCTATGCGCAGTTTGTCCCGCAGCCGTGCAATAGTGCCTAAAATAACGCTGGTTTTCCCCGATCCCGGTGAAGACATCAGGTTTAAAAGAAAAGTCTTTTGCTGGCGCAGGGTCTCTCTCAACTTCTCCGCTTGTTTGTCATTGTTGGCCAATATGTTCTGCTTGACTTCGATTATCCTGACTTCGCTCAATTAATGTTTACCTCCTATTAATACGATCCAATCCGTTCCTCAACATATTCAGTAACTTTATCATAATCCATTCACACAAAGGTGCAAGGGGCAGAGCGGCAGAGGCTGTCAGCCAAGGCTTTTTGACAGCTGCACTTGCCTGTGCAGGCAAGTGCAGCGTGTCAAAAAAGCTTATTATTAATAATAGTTGGACGTTCGAGATTGCCACGGTACTTCGTGCCTCGCAATTATCACCTGAATAACAGGCCACGATAAACGAAAACTTAAGTCTGTCATCGCGAGGAGCGAAGCGACGTGGCGATCTGTTAACTCGCACCGTTAGTTGCCATAGAGATTGCCACGCGCTACGCGCTCGCAATGACACAATTGGGAGCTATTTTCACAGCCATGACATACTAGGAAGCCGTTTTCACAGCAATGACATTATAGTTACTTTTTTCTGACGTGAGAGCTATTTTCACAGCAATGACACATATGATGGGCTTTTGGTTATGTCATCGCGAGGAGCGAAGCGACGTGGCGATCTGTTTACATGGCCTTTTTTGACAGTCTGAAGTGGTTTTTCCCTTAGCTGTATTTTTCTGCCTCTCCCGAACAATAAGCGTGGTTAAATTTGTAATATAATATAATCAACTTAATATTTTGTGGGGGAGGGGCCAAACATGCGTTACCTGCTTCTTTGTATAATCGGATTTGCCATACAGGTTGCTTTTATCCTGGTGGAGAACAGGAAAAAGTATGTTCCGGCGGTCATACTCAAGGGCAGCGCTGCAACGGTATTCATTATCATCGGAGTGTTAAGCGCTCAGTTTACAAGTAACCCCAGCTTTGCAACGCTGGTGGTTATCGGCCTTATACTTGGCGGAATCGGTGATGTGCTGCTTAACCTGCGCTTTGTTTTTGAGAAAAGCGCTCAGAAGATATTCTTAATGGGCATAGCCTCATTTTTATGCGGACACATCATGTATCTGGCTGCACTCATCCTGTTATCCAATAATTTGCTTGTGAGTCTGATCTGTGGCGTAATTGCGGCAGCCCTGCTGCTGCGATGGATTTTCAGCAAGATCGGAGAAGTCCAAAAAGTCTTTAAAATATTCGGCTATGTATATATTGGCGCTATCGTCCTAATGACTGCCGCAGCAATCGGTAATCTCGTTTCCAATCCCGGTTCGACGGGTGCTCTGCTGTATGTTATAGGCGCAGTATTATTCACAGCCAGCGACGTTATTTTAATCTTCAACACCTTCGGCGGTACACCGAGATTCTCCATGCGGGCCGCTAACCTCTCTTTGTACTACCTGGGTCAACTGCTGATCGCCCTAAGCCTGCAGTTTATCTGATATGTTTCATGTGTCACATGAAGAAAGGGCCATGTAAAGAGATTGCCACGCGCTACGCGCTCCTTGCGATGACACGAAGAGAGCTCTTTTCACAGCAATGACACGAAAGGTGGTTTTTCGTTTATCGTGGCCTGTGCTACTGGTGACAATTGCGAGGCACGAAATGCCGTGGCAATCTCGAACTTCCAACTATTAATAAGTTTTTTTGACACGCTGGGCCATGTTCTATTTTTAGAATCATGGCCTATTATCACAGTCAGAGCCTGAGCTTTAGCTTTGGCGAACAATGACGGGGGCCAGAGCCTCCAGTTTTTATTTATAGAACTTCTCCTTGGTGAGGCGGAAGCATTCTTCCGTTACCTGCAAGGTACGGTCTATGTCTTCTTCTGTATGGGCTCCGGAGATAAACCAGTTGTGATGAGGATGGAAGAACACCCCTCGTTTAGCGGCTTCCCCGCAGAAGAAGCGATTGTAGGAAAGATCCGCATCACCTACAAAACGCATAAAAGGCATAGCCGGATGGCCGGTATAGCTGATCTCTATACCCATGCTGCGGGCTTGCTCTTCCATGCCCTTTTGCAGTTTGACACCCAGTTCATATATCTTGGGAATGATTCCATCCCGTTCAATTATCTTCAGGCAAGCCAGGGAAGCGGCCATAGGCACCGCACTGAAGAAATGAGTACCGGTAAAGAAGGTGGCTGCCGCAGCTTCTTTCAGGTATTCCTTACCGGTAATGGCGGAAATGGGGTAGCCGTTGGCCATAGCTTTGCCGAAACAGATCATGTCCGGATCCGCTCCGTAATATACATGAGATCCGTGAAGATGAAGCCGGAAACCGCAGCGGATATCATCCAATATCAGCAGCATCTTGTTCTCCTGGCAGAGCTTTTTGATTTCCGCATAATAGCTGGCATCCGGCAACCACTGATCACTGCCGGCCGGATGATGATGAGGGGTAAGAATTATCGCGGCTACATCATCTTTATTTTCATCCACTAATTTTTTCAGCTGTTCCAGATTGGGATAGTCAAAATGGAGGACATGAGCTTTATACTCCTGAGGAATTCCGTAAACCGCATGGGTACACCAGAAATGGGCTCCGTGATAAGCCCCGTTGGCCATGATAATCTTGTTCTTGCCGGTATATCCCCGGGCTATGGTAACTGCATAGGTGGTAACATCCGAACCGTTTTTGCCGAAGGCCGTCCAATCCTGGCCATCAATCAGGTTAACCAGAGTTTCCGCCATTTCATTCCAGCGATTGCTGGGCAGAGTAAAGGCATCTCCCCTGGTCATCTGATCCCGGGCAGCCGCATCCACTTCGTCATTGCAGAGTCCGATAATGTTGGTGCCGAAGGAACACATATAGTCTATATACTCGTTACCGTCCACATCCCAGATATGACTGCCTTTGCCTCTGACCAGAAAACAGGGATAAGATCCAAAGGTTAACCCGAGGGGACTTCTGGGCCCATATATCCCGTTGGGGACATATTTCTTGGCCTTTTCAAACATCTCATAGGACTTGTCGAATCGGTAAGTTTCCACTGCCATCCCTTCCTTCCCTTTTTAGTTACCACACACAAAGTATCGGTCAATCACCCGATTTACTTTTATAATAGGTAATTTATACAAATTCAGCAAGCACTTTATTTTCCACTTTTGTAGGGCATTAGCGAATATTTTAGTATAATGATTAAAATCGGGTATACACCCGATTATGTTTGCGGTAATCAGGCTTATCCGCCGGTCACAGGTTAAGATGGCCGGTGCAGCCAGGGAGGTCATATAGTATACTGTTGTAGAAATGCTGCTGTGGAGGAACGGAAGTTGAAAGACAGTACAGTAACCAAAAAAGTTTCTACTCGGGAAAAGATACTCGCAGTCACCCGAGATCTCATTGCCGAAAGAGGTGTCAAACAGACTACTCTAGCGGATATTTCTCATGCCGCTCATATCAGCCAGGGTACTCTATTCTATTACTACAAGAGCAAAGATGACCTGATCTACGATATACTGGAACAGCATTTTTCTCAGCTGACCGATTCGATTATAGCCGGCATACCCCGGCATACCAACGGGGATAAAGTTAAGCTTTTGCAGCGCACCCTGGAAAAGCTGATCAAAGACCAGGATACCAGCCGCATGAACATTTACTTGTTTCAGGAAGCTATTTTGAGCAATGAGGAAATGCGGGACCGTTTCCTGGTAAAATACCAGACTTGGCGGGAAATTATAGCCCGGCAGATTTCCAGGCTGTTTGGCATCAGCGACCCGGACAGCCTGACCGGTCTGGGAGGTCTGATCCTGGCAATTATTGACGGCCTTACTATACAGTACCTGCTGGATCAAAACAGTATTGACTTTGCGAAGGAGGCCAAGGTTCTGGCGGAAATGCTGGCCGGCGTCTCTGCTGGGGAGCAGGAAGTCGATCATTGAGCCCCTCACCGGCAATTGTCACTTACGGCGCAGGCTGCGATGAATGAAAACGTCCCTTTTGTGTCGTTACAAGCCCTCGAAAGGGGCGTTCTCTAAGCCGATCAACGCTCACCACGGCTTGGCGGGAGTGTTAGCCGGACGCCAGGAGTATTAGCCGGCTCGCTCCAGGACTCCTAGCCGGCCTAATACATTCGCTTAGCTGCGCTGTGTCATCGCGAGGAGCGAAGCGACGCGGCGATCTGTTAGCTTAAGCCGTTAGCTGACCATGGAGATTGCCACGCGCTGCGCGCTCGCAATTATCACCTGAATAACAGGCCACGATAAATGAAAAGTCCTCTTATGTGTCATTGCGAGCCCCTGAAAGGGGCGCGGCAATCTCATTCGTCTATCTGTCTCCCCGATTGAGATCGCCACGCGCTACGCGCTCGCGATGACACAATGGTTGCCTTTTTACTGACATGAAAGCCATTTTCACAGCAATGATACAATGGGGAGCTTTTTTCACAGCAATGAAACTTACGGGGAACTATTTTTTCAACAATAACGGGCAATCTATCACCCTTTAAACGGAGGCTCTGTCGTCCAGGGATAAAAATCCGGCATGTCCCTGGTGGGGCTCATGGTAAAGTGCGGTTCCCTCTTTTCCAGGAAGGCGTTGATTCCTTCATCCGCATCCGGCCGCTGTCCCAGATAGTGAAACCCTTTGGATTCGATGCGGTGAGCTTCCATGGGATGGGATGCCCCCAGCATGCTCCACATCAACTGCCGTATCAAGGCTACGGAAACGGGAGCAGAGTAACGGGCAATCTCTGAGGCTATCGCCCGGGCAGCAGGGATCACCTGATCCGGTTCTACCAGTTGACTTACCAGACCGCTCTCGAAGGCTTCCTGAGCAGTGAAAACCCGTCCCGTCATAGCCCAATCCAGGGCTTTGCTTATACCAACCACCCGGGGCAAGAACCAGGAACTGCAGGCATCCACCACAATTCCCCGGCGGGCAAAGACAATCCCCATTTTGGCATTATTGGCAGCTATGCGGATGTCCATGGGCAGGGTCATGGTCAAGCCTATGCCCACGGCAGCACCGTTAATAGCTGCAATAATAGGTTTGGTGCAGCGGTACATGCGCAGGGCTATTAATCCCCCGCCGTCCCGGTGCTCATCCTGAGGGACACTGGTATAATCGAAGGTGGCTCCTCCCTCTCCTAAGTCCATGCCCGCACAAAAAGCCCGTCCGGCCCCCGTAACAATAATAGCTCTTACCTCATCATCGGCATCAGCATGGTCAAAAGCATCCACCAATTCCGCCCGCATCACCTCGGTATAGGCATTCATGCGTTCCGGGCGGTTGAGGGTTATGGTCAGGATCCGGTCTTCAACTTCGTACTTGATCTGCTGGTATTCCATTTTTTTGCCCTCCTTACGATGCAGTTAATTCTTTATTTTTTCTTCAGGCCATACTTTTTGATGCGCCGGTCCACAGTGCGGCGGGAAACTCCCAAAGCCTCCGCCACTTTGCTTACATTGCCATTATACTGCTTCAGCAGGGTTTTGATCTGCTCAGCTTCCACTTCCGCCAGCTGCTGCTTTATGTTCAGCTGTTTCAAAGGCCTGGACTTGGAGGATCCGTCCGTATCCTTGTCATATAAGGCCTGAATCTCGGCAGGCAGGTCTTCCGGCTTAATGGTATAATCCTTTACTGTAAACAGTATTCTTTCCGCGAAGTTCTGCAGTTCCCGCACATTGCCCGGCCAGGAATAACTCTTCAGCAAATCCCACACCACCGGATCTATGTCATGGAAATGCTCCAGCCACTGGGGATCACCTTTGGCCAGGAAATGCCGGAACAGCAAATCAATGTCTTCCGGTCTCTCCCGCAGGGGAGGAATCCTCAAGCTTATAACATTCAGCCGGAAATATAAATCCTTGCGGATGGTTCCCTTCTGCACTTCATTGTACAGATCCCGGTTGGTGGCACAGATAACCCGGACGTCAATAGGAATAGCTTTGGAACTTCCCAGGCGGCACACCTGTTTTTCCTGCAAAACCCTTAAAAGAGCTGCCTGCTGTTCCAAAGGCATGTCCCCGATCTCATCCAGGAACAGGGTTCCTCCCTGGGCCAGCTCAAACTTACCGGGACTTCCCCCCTTGCGCGCTCCGGTAAAGGCACCTTCCACATAGCCGAACAGCTCACTTCCCACCAGTTCCCGGGGAATGGCCCCGCAGTTAACGGCGATAAAAGGCCCATCTGCGTAGCGGCTCTGATTGTGGATGGACTGGGCAAACATCTCCTTGCCGGTACCGCTTTCTCCCTGGATTAAGACCGTGCTCTTGTTCTGGCTGGCTGCTTTGGCCAGTTCTATGGTATCCCGCATAATCTCGCTGCGGGTCAGTATGTCGTCAAAATAGAACCGGGCCGGGGAACTGCTGAAGCGATTTACCAGCCGGTGTACCTCCGCCAGAGGTTTCAGCATTACAATGCCCTTCTGGGTACTTCCGCCGGGATCCTCAATCGGGGTTCCGGTAGCCAGAAATTGCATTTCCCGTCCTTCAATAGTCAAAACAATCTCCTCATCACGAAAGGCCTGTTTCCTGGTCAGCATCCTCTCCAGGTTTTTGTTGTCAGCTACCAGTCTCTCATAACTTAACTGTTCCCGGATATCAGTCGCCGTCCTGCCCAGCATGATTTTGAGGGTCTGATTGATAAATTCAATGCCTCCCTCGCGGGAAATGATGATGACCCCATCGGACATATTGCTGATAATATCCATGAGGAGTTTTTCTTTCAGCATCAAAGCCTGGTTAGTAATGGTTAATTCCTTGGTGCGTTCCTGTACCAGCTGGTCCAGGTGATCGTGAGCTTTTTGCAGCTGGGTCTGGGCATGGATCCGTTCGGTGATCCCATAAGCCCCCAGCATTACATACTGCTGGTCCCCCATCCATTCTTCAAACAGGAATACATCCACCCATTTTTCTTCACCGTTTTTGGTGATTATCTTCAGTTCATAGCTGTCGGGTACTTTTTCTCCCCGCTGCCGGGCCTGGGCATTTGTGCGCACCAGTCCTTGGTGATCCGGGTGAATGATTTCCCAGAACTTCATCTGCAGGGCTTCTTCATTGCTGTAGCCGGTATACTTCTGAAAAGCCCGGTTAGTCCAAACATATTGAAAATCCTGGTCGTAAATAAACATAATAATAGGCCCGTTACGAATGAAATTGGAGAAATTCAGGCCTTCCAGAATGGTATCGTTGACCATCCATTTCACTCCCAGATAAAAATGGTCTTAACTGTTTCCAACTTATCACTTCTATCGGCAAATTACAACCTCAGTCGACAAACCTGCCCGTTTCTTGGTCAACTTTGTCCCTTTTGGGGACAGTTTTGTCCATCACTTGCTGCCACCTGCACCTATTCGTGCCGGAATATAGGGTTTTATGTCGGTTTTGCCAATAGCCTCAAGATGGCACACAAATTGCTATCAAAATAAATAAAAACCGAAACAGCCAAACTAAACATATTAATTGACAGGAGTGACTTGTATGACTGATTTTGATGTGGTGGTCATCGGGGCAGGCAACGGTGGTCTCACTGCTGCTGCCAGCTTGACCAAAGCCGGGTTCAAAACCCTGCTTTTAGAGCGCCATAATGTCCCGGGCGGCTGTGCCACTTCTTTTTGCCGGGGACGCTTCGAATTCGAAGTAGCCCTGCACCAGCTGAGCGGATACGGCCAGGCTGACAACCCGGGTCCTTTGCGCGGTTTCTTAAGCCAGTTTGGCATACCGGACCGCTTAGAATTTGTAGATATGAAAAACCTCTACCGCCTGGTCCTTCCCGGACAGCTGGACATAACCCTGCCCGCCGACCGTGAAGGCACTACCCAAGCTCTAGTGAAACAATTTCCCCAGGATAAGAAAGCTATCGAGGGTTTTATCGACCTGATCTACCGCACCTTTATGGAACATGCCGCTGTGTTTTTCCAGCGTGATCCGGAAGCCAGCGCCGAGAAATACCCGTTGATGGCTAAATATTCCCTGCAGCCCACCGAAGAAGTTATGAATGAATACTTCCAAAATCCGCTGATCAAAGCGGCTCTAGGAATCTATTGGGGCTACAGCGGGGTCCCGTTATCTAAATTGCCCTTTATCGACTACGCTACCTTGTATTTTGCCTACCTGCATTGGAAACCCGCCTATATCCGCCACGGTTCCCAGGCCCTGTCCAATGCTCTCCTGGAATATATTCTGGCTAACGGCGGACAGGCCCGCTTTAACTGCGGAGCCAGAAAAATTCTGGTGGAAGACGGACGGGTAGTGGGGGTGGAAACCGAATATGGCGATGTGATCAAGGCCAAAGCGGTAGTTTCCAATGCCTCCAGCATCGACACCTATGTGGAATTGATAGACGAAGAACACGTTCCCCAAGAACAGTTCAAAATTCTCGCCGGGCAAACCGTCGGCCCCTCCTCCCTTACCATATTTGTGGGGCTGGACTGTGAACCCCATGAGGTAGGAATAAACGATACCACCAATTTCATTATCAGCGATCCCGATACGGACAAGCAGTTTGCCTCCATGAGCCGCCTGGACACCCGCGATGATTATTTGCTGCTATCCTGCTACAACCTGGATGACCCCCAGGCTTCCCCTCCGGGTACCTCCCAGGTTTGCATTGTGGACTTGAAATATGCCGAACCCTGGCTCACTTTATCCCCGTCGGAATACCTCCAGGTGAAATTCAAAGCCGCTGACGGAATCCTGCAGCGGGTGGAGGAGGTTTTCCCCGGCTTCCGGGACCATATTGAAGAAATTGAAGTAGGAACTCCCTTAACCCATATGCGTTATACCAACAGTCCGGGAGGGGCCATTTATGGTTTTGACCAGTTTGCCAAAAACTCCAATTTCTTCGTTCCCCCCACCTCACCCATTAAAGGCCTGGCACTGGCCGGAGCCTGGGCGGGACCGGGCGGTTTCCAGCCTTCCCTGATGTCCGGCGGATCCGCCGCCCGAGCCATTAAACGCTATTTAGAGCAGCTAGGAGGGGGAAAATAATGAGTGCACGCAAGGATATAAGAGAGGAATTAAAAGGCTACCAGGAAATCAAAAAAGAAATGGAAATCTGCCAGAAGTACGGCCGGGATTACCGCACGCAAAGAGGTTTGAAAGCAGCGATTATCGACCGGCTCCATCCCCGGCAGTTGGAATTGACCGTATCGGAAATCATTCCGGAAAACGCCAACACCAAAACCCTGCGCTTAACTGCCAGCGGGCGGGCTCTGCCCCCGTTCCTGCCCGGTCAGTACATCAGTGTAACCGTGCAGATTGACGGGGTTCGCACCAGCCGTCCCTACAGCATATCCTCTTCCCCCACCCAAACTGCCTATTATGATATAACCGTGGGACGGGTGAAAGACGGTTTTGTTTCCAACTACCTTTTAGATGAAGTAAAGGCAGGCGACACTCTCATCACCAGCGGGCCGTTAGGCAATTTCTATTACAATCCTCTCTTCCATGGCACCAAGCTGGTATTTTTGGCCGGCGGCACCGGCATCACTCCTTTTATGAGCATGATCCGTACCTTTACCGATCAAAACCTGGATCTGGACCTACTCTTGCTCTATGGCTGCCGCAGCGTTAAAGATGCCCTGTTCCTGCAGGAACTGAAAGAGCGGGCGGAGCGGCATCCCAATTTCAAGTTTGAACTGGTCCTGTCCGAACCGGATCCGGATGACCAGGGCCGCACCGGGCTTATCGATGCCAATGTCATTAAGGAGTTAGTGGACGATATCGGCGGCTCAACTTTCTACATCTGCGGGCCCTCGGCCATGCAGAAGTTCTGCACTGGCCAGCTGGAATCCCTGGGAGTAAGACGCCGGTCTATCCGTCGGGAAGCTTTTACCTCTCCCAACGATGTCTTCTATGATCCCGCCTGGCCCAAGAACGTGTCGCCAGACCAACCGGTCATCCTTACCGTCCAGAGACCCAGTGGGGAGACCGTAACTATACAAACCCAGGCAGGGGAACCTGTCCTGACCGCCTTGGAAAAGGCCGGCCTGACTATTCCCAACGCCTGTCGCACCGGGGAATGCAGCCTGTGCCGGATCAAGATGACCGCTGGGGAGGTTTTCCAGCCCAGCACTGCTTTGGTTCGCCAGTCCGATCGTTTGCTGGGCTATATTCATTCCTGCCGGGCTTACCCGCTGACCGATTTAACTCTGGTTATTCAATGACAAGAAAGGGGAGAAAGCTATGGAATTTTCGTCCAACGTTGCCTACGAAGTGGTTGATAATATCGGCATTATCAGCCTGACCGATCCCAAAGGGTACAACTTTTTCACCTGGGAGCTTATCGACGATATCGGCCGCATCCAGGAAGAAATTGCTCAGGATACTTCTTTAAGAGCCGTGATTATTCAGAGCAAAGGCAAGCATTTTTCGGCCGGCATTCATTTTAAGAGTCTGGGGATCTTGAACTCCCAGCTGGTAATGGAGAAGCTGTACCGCAACCAGCGCATTTACTCCTTCTGGCAGGAAATAGGGATCCCCGTGATCGCCGCTGTAAACGGTTTGTGCTTCGGCATCGCCACGGAATTAATTCTGGCCTGTGACATCCGCATTGCCTCTGAAGACAGCGAATTCGCCATCCAGGAGGTACGCTTCGGCTTGTCCCCGGATCATGGCGGCACCACCCGCCTGACCCAACTGGTAGGCATCGGCCAGGCCAAGCGCCTGATTATGAACTGTGAGCAAATCAAGGCGGACGAAGCCTTGCGCATCGGCCTGGTGGAAGTAGTGGTCAAACCCGAAGAAGTCCGGGATTATGCCTTCAAAATGGCAAAAAATATGTGTAACTTCCCGCCGGCCGGGTTAAGGTTCGCCAAACTGGGCATCAACCTGGCCAATGAAAGCAGTGTAGCGGCCGGGCTATTCTTCGAACAAGCCCAGGCCACCTACTGCTGCGGGACAGAAGATCAAAAGGAAGCTTTGCAGGCCTTTATCGAGAAACGGCCACCAGTATTCAAAAATCGTTAACATCAACAGCAAGCAAAGGAGGAACTAAATGAAGACCAGGATCACTGAACTGTTTGGCATCAAGTATCCCATTATCTGCGGCGGGATGCTGTGGCTTTCCACCCCGCAGCTGTGCGCCGCCATATCCAATGCGGGGGGGTTGGGCAACATAACTGCCGCTAATTACGACACCGGCGAAGAGCTGCGGGCAGCCATCCGGGAAGCCAGAAAACTCACCGACAAGCCCATTGGTGTCAATATCACCCTGCTGCCCTCTTTTAGAATCACGGAGGAAACCTATGACGACTATTTCCAGGTCTGCTGCGAGGAAAAAGTCACTGCTATCGAAGTTTCCGGCAAGCCCGCTACCAAGTATATTGATATGGTCCATGAAGCCGGGGTCAAAATCATGCACAAAGTGGGTGCGGTAAGACACGCCCGCAACATCGAGAAACTGGGCTATGACGCCGTAATCGCCGCTGGCATTGAAGAAGGCGGGCACCCCTTAAACGACGACGTCACCACTATGGTTCTTACCCCGAGAATCGCTGAATCAGTATCCATCCCAGTCATAACCACCGGCGGTATTGCCGATGGCCGCGGGCTGGCGGCAGCCTTAGCCCTGGGAGCGGAAGGAGTGCTGATGGCCACCCGGTTTATAGCCACCAAGGAATGCCAAATCCATGAAAACTTCCGGCAGGAGCTGATTAACCGCCAGGAATATGAAACCACCCTGATCAACAAAAGTATCAACCTGCAGGGACGTGCCCTGAAAAACGATACTGTAGCCAAAATCCTGGAGATCGAAAGCAAGGGAGGTGGTTTGAGCGAACTGGCGCCATACATCTCCGGACAGAGGATGAAAGAAGCCTATAAGACCGGAGATGTTAATTACGCCGCTTTTATGGTGGGGCAGTCTGTCGGTTTGGTTCACGATGTAGTGACCTGCCAGGAACTGCTGGACCGTATGGTTAAAGAGGCTGAAGAGATCCTGGCGAAAACACTGGCCAAATTTCAATAACCATTGTGCCCTTTAGATCGCCACGCCTCTTGGGTGAGTAACAATAGTCGTCACCAGGAGCCCAGCGGCGTGGCGATCTCAAACCGATACCAGAACTTTAATAAATTCTGCAGTTTATTAATAACAAGGGGGTTTATTGTATGGAAGATTATTTGAAAGAATTTGAAGCTGATGTGGAAAAATGGCGGCACACCTGGGAATCCCGTTTGGACAAGGAGAACCCTATCCACTATGATTATCCTTCTGAACCCCCCAGATGGTGGTTCAACAAGTGGGCGGAAGAATACCCTGACCGGCCTTACTTATTAATGGGCGACCTGGTTTTGACCTACGGAGTATGCAACGACATGAGCCGCCGCATTGCCAATGCCCTGCTGGACCTGGGAGTAAAAAAAGGCGACCGGGTGGCAGTTATGGCTCCCAACGTCCCTCAATATGTGTTGGCTGTACAGGCCCTGTTCAAAACCGGTATGATCGAAGTACCTACCAACCCGCTCTACACCGTACCGGAACTGGCTCACCAGTTTGCTGACAGCGGCACGGAAACCGTTATTGTTATGGCTCCGTTCGCTTCCAAAGCCATCGAATTATTAAAAGATCCCAATTCCCCCGTCAAAAGAGTCATCTACTTCCAGGTTCCCAGTGTGCAAGTAGAAGTGGAATCCGGGGAAGGAATCTACGACTTGAATGACCTTATTGCCAAGGCCAGCAATGCTGAACCGGATATTGAAGTAACCGGCGACGACATCTGCCGGCTGCAGTATACCGGCGGTACCACCGGGGTCCCCAAGGGATGCGTCCTGACCAATTTCATGGTAATGACCCAGGCCATCCGCACATCCACCATCAGCTCCCGGGGCTTTACCATCGTTTCCAAGGAAGATTACCGCACCCTGGCGGCCATCCCCTTAAACCATGTCTACGGCTACAACTTCAATATCGGCGTTAACCTCTATACCGGCGGCAGCATGGTGCTGGTGCCCCAGCCAACTGCCGATAACCTGCTGATGTTCATTCAGAAGAACAAGCCCACCATCTTTGCTGCGGTTCCCGCGATGCTAATCGGCTTGATAAATCATCCCGACATAGCCAAGGCGGACATCAGCTCATTGAAAGGCATGTTCTGCGGTTCAGCCGCTCTGGCAGTGGAAACCCTGAAAGAATTCGAACGCCTCACCGGCGGCTATATCATTGAAGGTTACGGCCTGTCGGAAACCCTGAACATTATCACCGCCAATGCCTTTAATGTGCGCAAATACGGCAGTGTCGGCCTGGTATGGCCGGATACCGACCTAACCATCGTAGACGTGGAGACCGGCACCAAGGTAATGCCCCGGGGCGAACTGGGTGAGATTATTTGCCGCGGTCCCCAGGTAATCAAAGAATACTGGCAGAACCCGGAAGAAACTGCCAAAGCCATCCGGGGCGGTTGGCTCTACACCGGCGACATCGGCTACATTGACGAAGAAGGCTTCGTCTTCATCGTCGACCGCAAGAAAGATATGATTATCTGCAGCGGCTTCAATGTATATCCCCGCGATGTGGAAGAAGTCCTGTTTGCTCATCCCAAGATTGTAGAAGCCTGTGTAATCGGAGTACCTGATCCCAAGCGGGGTGAAACGGTAAAAGCCTTTGTAGTGGTGAAACCGGGCGAGACCCTGACCGCGGAAGACGTTATTGCCCATTGCCGTCAAAGCCTGGCTCCCTATAAAGTACCCACCATTGTCGAGTTCCTGGATGCCCTGCCCAGAACCGCCGTGGGCAAACCCGACAAGAAAGCCCTTAAAGAAATGGAACAGAGCAAAAACTAATCAAATAAGGATTTAGCAGCAGAACCGGGCGGCGGGGAAATCCCCGCCGCCCTGGTTTATGTCAATAGGTTTACACCTCAGCTCCAAATTATTACCTATAGAGTAAGCTTAGATAAATGAACTTCCCTGCAAGTACGAATATGCGGCACTTTCGCCCTTATGGCGGCCATATATGTAAATCATATTTTGCATTTTGATTGTAAAAAAGTAAAACATACTTTATATTTTTCGGGTATTTTTAAAAAGTATAGTTTGTATTTTTCCCCGCTTGCAGCATTCCACCCTAATACCTGTCGGGCTATAAAGAAAACCATCTTGCCCTCATCAAACCTCAATCCGGATGAAATTACTTCGGTAATCCTTCTCCGTGTCTATAATCCATCCCCTCAACTTGCTGATTCTGGGATCGCAGGCGCAGTTGAAGACGCTAGTGTTATAAAGTCTCTGGGCCCCGAAGGCTTCGTGGATATGCCCGCAGAGCCATATGGAGGGCTGTTTTTCCTTTATGAATTCCAGTATGGCAGTGCTGCCTACCGATCGGCCGCTGTATATCTGGTCCAGGCAGCCATAGGGAACATCATGGGCAACAACAATGGTATCAGGCTGTACCGGGATTTGGCTCAGCTCAACCCTTTGCTGCTCAACGGTTACCTCCCGGTAGGTGGAAAAAGGAGTAATCGAAACCGAATCAAAGGGTACCAAGACCCCCTGGGGAGAGTTCAGGTAGCATTTATCGGTTGCATCGCCTTCTAAAAAATCATCGTTTCCGAGAATATAGAAAACCTGCGTGTTCAGGCTGCTTACATATTCTTTGAACTCCTGGTAATTGCGATGCTGTTTTTGAATATACTTATCAAAACTCGATGCACGCGGGTTTACCAGAACATCCCCGCAGATTAACAGCATATCTGGCTGATACTGCTGTAAAACCTGTTCTATCTTTTGCATGATATTTTTATTGCCATGAATATCTGACGTAGCGAATATTTTCACCTTTTGCCCTCCCATTGTTTTTCTCACTATCTGCTTCTGTTACAGACTTTATTCATCAACCTGGGCTCGATTCAGATTGCAGAAAAGCCATGGTTCCTAATTAGGACATGGCTTTTTGGAAAGTTTAATGCACTTTCGGTTATTGATATTCCTCCTGCAATGTTGTCGTGCCGCATGGTTGCATAGGTTTGGATTGGCACTTGATTTACTAAGGTAATTGAGCCAGGAATCTCTCGATCCGGTCCATTCCCTCTTTGAGATTTTCCAATGAATTGGCATAGGACAAGCGCAGGTACCCTTCGCAATTGGGTCCGAAGTCAATGCCGGGGGTAACTGCTACGCCGGCTTTTTCAAGTATTTCAAAAGCGAAGGCATAGGAATCGCTGGTATACTTTTTCACATTGGCCAGAGCATAAAAGGCTCCGGTGGGTGCCACCCTGGTGGCGATCCCCATTTCATTGAGTCTCTTTAGAACATAGCGCCGCCTTTCGTCATAAGCCTGTACCATGTCTTCAATATACCTGTCACATTCGGTCAAGGCTGAGATTGCCGCAGTTTGGGCAAAGGAAGGAGCACATATAAATAAATTCTGCTGCATCTTCTGCATGGCGCGGATATATTCCGGAGGAGTAATAACCCAGCCCAAGCGCCAGCCGGTCATAGCATAGAGTTTGGAAAAACCGTTGATAACGAAGGCCTGGTCGGTGTACTCCAGAATAGTGTGTTCTTCACCTTCATAAATGAGGCCGTGATAGATTTCATCCGATATTATGGTTGGGCCTATCTCAGCCATAGCTGCCAGTTCCTCACCGGAAAAAACCGTACCGGTGGGATTGGACGGTGAATTCACTATTATCGCTCTGGTGCGAGCGCTGATTGATTTCTTGATTTCTTCCGGGCGGTATTTGAATCCGTCTTCCTCCCAAACGGGTACAAAAACCGGTTGCCCGCCCAGGTAACGTATGAAATTGGGATAGCAGGCGTAATAAGGATCAGGCAGAATAATCTCATCCCCCTGTTCCATCAGCGCTGAAAAAACCAGCAGCATTCCAGGGGAGGTACCGGCTGTGATCAAAATTCGCTCGGGGGACACCTCTACATTGTATTTCCTCTCATAATGAGCGGCGATCGCTTCCCGCAGCTCCATCTTGCCCGGGCTGGAGGTATAATGGGTATCGCCCGCGGTAATGGCTCGGATGGCGGCTTCCTTTATGGGCAGGGGGGTGTCAAAATCAGGTTCGCCTATTTCCATATGTATTATGCTTTTCCCCCTGGCCTCCATTTCCTGGGCTCTTTCCAATACATCCATAACGATAAAAGGCGGCATTTCCGCTGCCCTAACCGGTAACACTGTCTTGTTCAGTATAATCACCATCTTTAAGAGCTAATTTTGCGAGGATTTTTTCGCTGATATTAATTATTACTTTAAAATGCCGATTTATCTACAGGTATTTCGTCATCAAAAAAGCGAGGGCTTGTTACCCTCGCTACAGAGTGTCAAAGAAGTCTATTAACGGTTCAACATTTGAGATTGCCACGCCCCTCCGGGGCTCGCAATGACACATATGATGGCCTTTTGGTATGTCATCGCGAGGAGCGCAGCGACGTGGCGATCTCTTTACATGGCCTTTTTCGACAGTCTGAAGCGAGGGCTTGTAACCCTCGCTGATTATTACTTCTTATGGTGGGCGCAACAGGATTCGAACCTGTGGCTTCTACCGTGTGAAGGTAGCACTCTCCCGCTGAGTTATGCGCCCAGTGAGCTTTTTTATTATAGCATTTCGGCAGGCGATATTCAAAGGTAACTGCCTGCAGAAAATTAGTCAAAAATCTGGCGGCTGACTATGGTCTGGCTGCGTTTGGGGCCCACAGCTACCAGGGCTTGTTTTACCCCGGTCAATTCCTCAATTTTTTCAATATAAGCCTTGGCGTTGGCCGGTAGCTCCTCATAAGAAGTTACACCGGTTATATCCTGCTGCCAGCCGGGCACTTCGATGTACACCGGTTCGCATTTGCCCAGGATGGCCAGATTTTCAGGGAACTCCTCCAGAAGCTGGCCATCGTATCGATAGGCCACACAGATTTTTATGGTTTCAAAACTGTCCAGAACATCCAGTTTGGTAATAGCCAGATCGGTCAAGCCGTTGATACGGACAGCATAGCGCAGTATCACCGCATCTAGCCAGCCACAGCGGCGCGGCCTGCCGGTGGTGGTCCCAAACTCGACCCCTTTCTGCCGCAGGGTTTCTCCCAGTTCATCAGTCAACTCGGTGGGGAATGGTCCTTCTCCTACCCGGGTGGTATAAGCCTTGACCACGCCGATTACCTGGTTAATACAGGTGGGTCCGATCCCGGTTCCCACGCAGGCCCCTCCTGCGGTGGGATTGGAGGAGGTTACATAGGGATAGGTGCCGTGGTCAATATCCAAGAGAGTACCCTGGGCACCCTCAAAAAGCACTCTCTTGCCTTCTTTTATTGCGTTGTGCACCAGCAAGGAAGTATCCGCCAGGTAGGGCTTTAAAAATTCGATCTGGCTTAGCAGCTGGTCCAGCAATTCCTTATAGTCAAAGCCTGCTTCCCCATAGAGCTCCTGAATTATCCGGTTTTTATCCTCAACTTGCTGTTTAAAGCGTTCCTTAAATCCATCCCGATCTACCACCAGGTCACCGAGGCGAAATCCGGTACGGTTGATTTTATCGGCATAAGCCGGACCGATACCCCGCTTGGTGGTACCGATGCAGCTTTTACGATCCTCGATTTCATCCAGTTTTTTATGATAGGGCAATACCAGGGGTGCTCTGAAGCTAATGCGCAGGTTGCCGGTATCTATACCCCGGGCCTGCAATCCCTGGATCTCTTCGATGAGTTTCCCCATATCCACAACTACCCCGTTGCCAACTACACAAAGGGTATTCGGGTACAATATCCCGGAAGGGATCAAATGCAGCATGAATTTCTCATTTTGCACTTCTACGGTATGGCCGGCGTTGCTGCCCCCTTGATAGCGTACTACGCAATCAGCTCTCTCGGCCAAAAAATCCGTTATTTTCCCTTTTCCTTCGTCACCCCATTGGGCGCCGACCAATACCACAGCAGACATTCGTCCACCCCCAGGTCATAATGCTCCATTTTAGGCTGCTAAAGCGTTTTTTCCAGCAAACCTATCTTAACAGAAGCACCCTGGAGTGTCAACATTGGGCATTTTGCTATAGGCACATAGAAAAAACCGGGGATTTTCCCCGGTCAGACTGTCAAAGAAGTATATTAGCGGTTAGACGTTCGAGATTGCCACGCCCCTCCGGGGCTCGCAATGACACATAAGATGGCCTTTTGGTATGTCATCGCGAGGAGCGTAGCGACGTGGCGATCTCTTTTAGCAACTTTTTTGACACTCTCAACCGGGGATTTTCCCCGGTTCCTTGCAGGTTATGTATACTGGTTATCCAGCAAACACATGCTCAAAGGTTTCCTGTACATGTTTTACCGGAATGACCTCCAGGCCGTCCATTTGCAGGGGCACATCGCTCAGGTTGTCTGCGGGAATCAGAATCTTATGTACGCCGGCTTGCCTGGCACCCTGCAGTTTTTCGCTGAGTCCGCCTACCGCCTTGACCCGCCCGCGGATTGACAGTTCCCCGGTAACGGCTACATCCTGGTAAACTGGTTTTTGCTCGATGGCAGACAGGATAGCCAGGTAAATGGCTACCCCGGCGGAGGGTCCGTCGATTTTGCCGCCCCCCACCACATTGATGTGCAGGTCATAATCCTTGATATTTTTCCCGGTGGTCTGGCGCAGCACCGCTGCCGCGTTGAAGACCGAGTCCCGGGTCATGGAGCCGGCGGTATCGTTAAAGCGAATAGTTCCCTGCCCGGGCGTCTGGGCCGGGAAGGCTATTGCCTCCAGTTCGATTAAGCTTCCTTGATACCCATAAACACCTACCCCAAAGATGCACCCTACTTCCGGCTCATGTCCGGCCCGGGCGTATACCGGCGGGGTGAGACGACTGTTCTGAATTGCCTGGTAAACATGGGCACAGGTGACCACCAGATGGTCAGGATCCCTGTTGTCTTCATTTAAGGCCAGGGCATAGGCATCCACCAAAAGCTTGTTGGCTCCCCGGCCTTCTGCAGTATAGTTGCCGATGGCCTCGGCCACCCCTGGTTCAATATGAATCTGCAGCCTGCGGGCAGACATCTCCACTATTTGCTGGATGTGGGCCGGGGTCAGGGGTTCAAAAAAGATCTCCATACAGCGGGAGCGAAATGCCGGGCTGATCTCCTCCGGACTGCGGGTGGTAGCGCCTATCAGCACGAAATCCGCCGGAACCCCTTCTTCGAAAATCTTCTTTATGTAGCGGGGGATGCGTTCATCATGGGGATCGTAATAGGAGGACTCAAAATAAACCCGCTTGTCCTCCATGACTTTGAGCAGTTTGTTCTGCAGGACCTGATCCATTTCGCCGATTTCATCTATAAATAAAATCCCCCCGTGAGCCTCCGACACCAAACCTAATTTAGGTTCAGGGATGCCGTCTTCGGCCAGTTCCCGGCGCGCCCCCTGGTAGATGGGGTCATGAACGGAACCCAGCAGAGGATTGGTGGATTCCCGCGGGTCCCAGCGCAGGGTCGTCCCGTCCACTTCTACAAAAGGCGCATTGGGGCCGAAAGGATTCTGCTGCCTTCCGCGGATTATTTCCAGGGCCAGCCGGGCACAGGTGGTCTTGCCTACACCTGGGGGTCCGTAAAGAAGAATATGTTGGGGATAAGGGGTATTCAACTTGGAGACCAGAGACCGTATAGCCTTTTCCTGGCCAACGATCTCTTCTAAAGAGGAAGGGCGAAGGATTTCCAGAGCGGACCGGTTCAGGCTGATTTGTTCCATCTTTTCCAGTTGGCCATATTTTTTGAGAGTTTGGGCATTTTCCCGGCTGCTGCTCTGTTCTTTCAATACCTGGACCTGAAGATCCCGCAGGTATTCGTTGTATTTTTCATTCATCTTATCCTGAATGCGCTGCTGCAGGTCTTCTTCCACCGCTTTGCGGGCAAATTTTTCCGCAATCAGGTCTTCTATTTCATTAAGGGTTTTTTCCAGATCCTCTCCGGGGTCCAGTTCCGTTAAGGTTGGGTTTTCCCATAATACCCGCTTTAAAGCCAGGATACGGTCTCTGACATCCTGGGAACTCATTAAATCTATAGCATCCAACTTGCTGGCTCTGAGTATCAACCCCTGGGTACCGTACAGTTGGTCCAAACTCTTGTATATTGCTTCTATTTTCCAGAGTATTTGAGATGTTCTGCGCTTCTGATGGTCCTTCTTTCTCCTCTTCCTTACCTCATACTGCACGACTTATCCTCCTAGTTAATCTGCTGCTGTGACGATAACTTGCATGTCCGCCTGGACAGAGGGGTAAATTTTTATTTTTATCGCATACTCTCCCAGATGTTTTATGGGTTCGGTCAATTCAATCTTTTTCCGGTCTATGGTCACCTTGAACTGTTTTTCAATGGTTTCCGCTATTTCCTTGGCGGTTACTGCACCAAAGAGCTTGTCCCCGCCTCCGGTCCGTGCTTTTATGGTCACTGATTGACCATGCAAAACCTGCTGTATTTTAACAGCTTCGGTTTTTTCTTTTTCCTGGGTTTTGCGTTGTTTTTCCTGTTGTTCCTGCATCTCTTTCAGGCGAGCTTTGGTAGCCTCCACTGCCAATCCCTTGGGAATCAGGTAATTACGCGCATACCCATCGGCCACTTCCTTGATTTCACCTTTTTTGCCCTGTCCTTTCACATCCTGCAGAAAGATCACTTTCATCTTTATTCCTCCTTCGTCCGCAATCTACGGTAGTCCAGCAATGAATCAAACAACCCGATCACCGTCAAAAAGATGATTGCTGAAGCAGTGAACAGCAGTGACAGGACGACTAGGACGATCACCAATATCTTTCGGGTGCGCTTCTGGAACCGCCTTATCATATAGACAATGGCGGCTAATCCGTAATAAAGCGCAATGGGTACGCTGATCAGCAGTATATTCGATCCCGCATAGTAGATCGCTGACAGCTGATCACGGCCCCACAACCACATGACAAGACCAACGATGACGACCCAGGCCATCTGCCAGGGCATGATCTCCTGATCAAAAGGTTTTCTTATTAGACGGTTAAGGTTGCGTTTTTGGGCCCAAAAAGAGGCCAAAAAAAGCATGAAAAATACTGCCATTATAGACTGAAGATAGTAAAAAGCCGGCAAATGCCGTATTGCTGCGTGCATAAATGACAGGAGCGCTTTTTTTACTTCCTCTGAGCTTAATCCTTGTTTTTCGTATAATGCCATCATGCCTGAGTCTTCATAATACTTAATAGTTTCTTCCACTTGCGCCTGCATTTGCTGTTCTATCTGCTCCATGGCCAGGCCGCCGGATTTGTAATACAGCCATCCCAGCAACAGGCTTACCCCTATGACAGCGGTTATGACTCCCCAGCGCTGCAAGAAATAATAATCAGCACCTTGTTGAGCCCACCAGCTCATCATCACCGCCGGGATAATGAAAAAACACATCAGGGTAATGGTGTTATTCAGTCCGGTCAGGGAAGAAACAATCAGCACATTCAGGATAATAATGGCCGTTAATCCTCTGGTATCCAGGTGCAAAGCCCCGATCAAAAGGCTGCTTCCCCATAAGATAGCTGCAGGTAAGGCAAGGAAAGGCACTGCTGCCATAAGTAAAGCGAATGCAGAAGTCCATAAGGCAATTTTAATAAACCGGGTCAAGGGATCACCTCTTTTGAGTCTCTAGATAATGCAGCAAATCAGAGAGATCTCCATACCATTGTTCCACTTCATGGCCGTCATTGATATTAGCCATAAGCTGAGCTTTAATCCTGGCATCCACGGTATAAAAACTCACTCCCACCCGCTTGCCCAGCAGGTAGGCTACGATTATTATAGCAGCCAGCGCGTCGGCCGCCGCATCATTTCCTGTTTTCAACAGGGCTTTGAACAAAGCCCCCACTGAATCTACCATCTCGGCTTTAAGCCACTCTATGATCTTCAGGTTTTTGGCAACATCTATCCCCCGGTTTTTACTGGCCAAATTATACACCTCCCCGGATTTCTGAGTTCTGCGCCAATTATTCTTTTTCCTGCTGTTTCAGGTGCTGGCGGGGAGGCTGATAAAAGGCAAAGCCCCCGAAATGGGGGCTTGTTATTATTCGCTGGTGTAGGGCAGCAGAGCCATAATCCTGGCCCGCTTGATAGCGGTGGTCAACTGGCGCTGGTGACGGGCACAGTTGCCGGTAATTCTCCGGGGGAGAATCTTGCCCCGCTCGGTGATATAGCGTCTCAGCCGCGGGACTTCCTTGTAATCTATATGTTCTATCTTATCTGCGCAGAAATTGCACTGGCGCTTTTTCTTGCGGCGTTCTTTCTTGATCATCCCTATCCCTCCTTAGAAAGGAATCTCGTCATCCTCCGTACTGTCAACAAAATCAATATCGTCAAGGCTGATCTCGGTCCCGAGTTCATCCCATTGGTCTTTTTTAGGCTGGCTCTGGAAAGACCCTTTTGCTTCTGATCCGCTTGTCCCTGCTCGGTCCAAAAAGCGTATATCCTCGGCCACCACTTCCGATACCTTGCGTTTCTGCCCATCCTGGGTTTCGTAGGTACGGACTTGGAGACTGCCATCCACAGCCGCCAAACGGCCTTTGCCCAAATAGTTGGCACAGTTCTCTGCCAGCCCTCTCCAGGCAACAACATCAATAAAATCAGTTTGCTCCCGGTTATAGCGGCGATTCACCGCCAGGGTAAACCGACACACAGCCGTACCGTTAGGGGTATAGCGAAGTTCCGGATCATGGGTTAAACGGCCGATCAATATCACTCTATTGAGCATAGCTCTTCCCTCCCAAGCCTTAAGGACCTACTTCTCATCCTTACGGACGATTATATACCGCAGGAAACGGTCAGATATCTTGATAACGCGGTCAAGCTCTGCTACCGTCTCGGGGGTGCCGTTAAAGTTCCACAAATAATAAACACCTTCCGTATAGTCTTGAATACTATAGGCAAGGCGTTTTTTGCCCCAGCCGCTAACCTCTTCCAGGAATTCGCCTCCAAAGTCAGCAATAACCTTCTGCAGGCGTTCTTTAACCTCATTAACGGCTTCCTCATCAAGGTCGGGCTTGAGGATAAACATTATTTCATATGCGCGCACCGTTACACCTCCTCCCTCTGGACTAACCCATAAATGGGCCGGCTCCGGTCAAAAACCGGAGCAGGGACTGCCATACATTATACCGCATAAATGTCAGCGGGCGCAACTGAAATTGGTCAAAGGGCTGGTATTTTCAATCTTTTCAAAGCAAGCCTTTGATAAGCAGGCTCTTTAACTCGGAGCAGGGTTTCTCAATGATGAATGTATCGTTAAACAAGGCTTTCAAAACGGCCAGGGGCCGGTTTTGCTCGTCATGTTTAATACCGATTATGCAGAACCGCCAGTGCTGGGGCAGGTGGTTAACCGTTACCAGATCGCCGATTTGAAATTCTGTTTTGCCTACTAATTTAAGGTTCACTTAACCTCTCCCTCCTCCCGGTGGTAGATACCATATTATATGCACTCCCGGGAGGAAGTGTTGTCAAGATGGATCTGCCGTCTCAACTACCTTGATCATCCGCCGCTCAAACTCCGAGCGGGGCATCATCACCAAGCGGCCGCATCCCTGGCAGCGGATTTTGATATCCGCTCCCATGCGGGTTACCTCCCAGTTAAAGCTGCCGCAGGGGTGCTTCTTTTTCATGCGCACTATGTCTCCCAGCTTAAAGGTCTTTCTCTGCATGAAACCCCTCCCAACTCCGCATGTTGTCCGCTATCTGCGGCGTACGTATATGGTTCCCGGCCGCCCGTCGGTTTTAGAGCGTATCCTTCCCACCAGGGCCGCCGGAACCTGCCGGTTTTTTAGAGCCTGGAGCAAGGCATCTGCTTTGGACTCGCTGACGGCAATCAATAAGCCTCCCGCTGTCTCCGGGCAAAACAGGATATCCTTTACGGCCTCATCAGGATCCTGTTCGTATACTACTTGAGGGGCTATATAGTCCCGGTTGCGGTAGGCTCCCCCGGGTACCAATCCCATGGAGGCATAATCCAGGGCTCCCTTCATTAACGGGACATTATCCGCCCACAGCTCGGCTTCTGCCTGGGCCGCCGCTGCCATTTCGTGCAGGTGCCCCATCAGTCCGAAACCGGTAATATCGGTTGCGGCATGAACCCCTACTTCCTGCATGGCCTCACTGGCTTCCCGGTTCAGAGTGGTCATCCAGCAGGCAGCATCCTCATAAGCCTCCTGGGAGGCCATGTCGGCTTTCAATGCTGTAGCTATAATACCATTGCCGATCGGTTTGGTTAATACCAGCACATCTCCGGGCTGGGCTCCGGCATTGGTGATGATATGGTCGGGGTGTACCATGCCCGTAACGGACAGGCCATACTTGGGTTCCTGATCATCGACGGTATGCCCTCCCACCAAAAGGGCACCCGCTTCCTCCACTTTGGACAGACCTCCGGCCAGGATACGCCGCAGTACCTGCAAATCCTCGCATTCCGGAAAACATACAATATTCATGGCTAGCCGGGGAGTTCCCCCCATAGCATAAACATCGTTGATAGCGTTGGTAGCCGCAATCTGCCCAAAGAGATAGGGATCATCCACCATAGGGGTGAAGAAATCCACGGTCAGTATCAGGGCTGTATCGGGACTGATACGGAAAACTCCGGCATCATCACGGGTTTCAGTTCCCACCAGCAAGTCAGGGTGCTTGGGGAAAACGGAATCTTTCAAAACCTCTTCCAGGGTCCCCGGACCCATTTTCGCTGCTCATCCCGCCGCCCTGACCATCTGGGTCAAACGCTTCTGCTCCATTCTCCATCCCCCTTTCTTTCTGGATGACCTAGCCGGCAAAGGAAGCGAAAAAGGCTTTATAAGCTTTATAAGTCATGTAAAGATCGGCTTTGCTGGAGATTTCAAAAGGCGAATGCATTCCCAGCAGCGCCGGTCCGCAATCCACAACCTCCATACCGTAGCGGGCCACGTACTGGGCTACGGTACCTCCTCCTCCGGCATCAACCTTACCCAATTCTCCTACCTGCCAGATGACCCGGTTATCATCGAAAAGCCGGCGTATCTGGCTGAGGAATTCCGGGTTGGCATCATTGGAGTCATACTTGCCTCTGGAACCGGTATATTTGGTCAGCACCACACCGCGCCCCAGGAAACTGTTGTTCATCTTTTCAAAGACATCTGGATAGTTGGGGTCCACTGCTCCGTTGACATCCGCTGACAGAGCGTAGGAATCGGCCAGGGCTTTCCTGACCGTATAATAGTCCCCATAACCGGCCTTCTGCATCAGGTCAGCTACAAACAGCTCCACTACCAGGGACTGCAGGCCGGTGTTGCCGCTGCTGCCGATTTCCTCTTTGTCCGCCAGCAGGCACATGGCTGTGCGCTGGGGTGTGTCTATGTCCAATATGGCCCGCAGCGCGGTATAGGCACAGATCCGGTCATCCTGGCCATACCCGCCCACCATGCTGCGGTCCAGGCCCACGTGGCGGGCTCTGAAAGCGGGTACCAGCTGGAGTTCCGCTGAGGTAAAGTCATCTTCCTCTATGTCATAACGCTGCTGCAATAACTTCAAAACGGCGGCCTTTACCGGGTCCTTGCCCGTGTCCCCCTCCGGCCGGCTGCCGATGAGAGCATTGAGGCTTTCTCCCTTGATGGCATCGGCCATCTTCTGTTCCATCTGTTCCTTGGCCAGATGGGGCAGCAGGTCAGCAATAGTAAGTACCAAATCATCCTCGTCCTCACCCAGGCAAACGTCCACCCGGGTACCGTCTTTTTTCAGGACCACTCCGTGCAGGGCTAAGGGTATGGCCAGCCACTGGTATTTCTTGATCCCGCCGTAATAGTGAGTCTTCAGCAGACCCAGCCCCTCGGCTTCATATAACGGACGGGGTTTCAGATCCAGCCGGGGAGTGTCTATGTGAGACACAATCAGGTTTATGCCCTGCCGCAGATCCTGGTGACCCACAACAACCAGGGCACAGATTTTCCCTTTGGCTTCCATGTATATCTTATCGCCGGGTTTCATATCGCTGACCTGATCCAGGGGCTGAAACCCGTGGGCCTGGGCTAGTCTGCGTACATAATCCACGGCCTCCCGCTCCGTTTTAGCCCGATTAAGAAAATCAATATAATAGTCAGCAAAAAGATACGCTGCTTGAATTTCTTCTTCGCTCATTTTCAGCCAGGCATTGTTTTTGAGATCTTCTCCTAACTCCTTCATAATTAGGCCTCCTTTAATCAATTAAAATTAGTTTCCCTGTCCTTTTCCGGATCTATGCACCGCCGCCCATTCCTAGCAGGTTTTTCAGCAATATGAAAACATACAGCAGCTTGGGAACCAGATAGGATCCGTTCATGGCATTGACCAGTCCCTGAGCCGCTGCATAACCCAATTGGGCCGCCAGGTTAAGGGCGGGTTGAATCAGTCCCAGGATTATCGTCAGTATGAGCAGGTTTTTTACCACCACCAGCACCAGGCCCAGGACGGAATTCAGCCATCCCAGGATTCCCCAGGAAACCAGGGCGTTTAGGATACTGAACAGTATTTGGAGGACTTTAGCCCCCGCAAAAGTTATCAGCAAAAAGCAGGCCAGAATAAGTATAAAATGGGCCAGAGCATCAGCCGCGGTGGCGGCAACCAGTTCATCTCCTGCAATCCGGGATATCGGCAGCGGCAAGGCCGTTACCGGCAGGTGCCCAGCCAGAGCATTCGCCACGGCCGCCCGGGCGCCAAACTTGGCCTCCAACAGCAGTACCAAATCGTCACTGAACAGCAAGGCGATTATAAAGGCGGTGATGGTTCCGAACAAGCCGCCAAAGGACTTAACCAATCCCTGCCGCAGTCCGGCCAGGCCGCTTAATACAATCAGGGCCAGTATGATAAGGTCAACCAGGTTAGCCTGCAAAATCTCACCTGCCTTAAGATGACAACCATATTATAGCACACCAGGAGGGCAGCTAAGTTTTCCGGGGAATTCAGGCAAAAATTTGTTGGAAATTTGCCCGCGCTACATGAATTTTGCGGCGGCTGAATATTTTATTGATACCTGTATCCCGGTTTACCAGCTTTATCCGGCTATTGTATATAAAGTCTGCTTCATAGTAAATTATTAAATGAGGTGTAGCGATTTGGAACTGACCGACTTAAACACTATAGATGCGGTTATAGACTATGTAAGAACTTTTGGAGTTATGGCCCCCCTGGTTGCTTTCGGCCTTTTCGTGGTGCAGGCGGCGCTGCCGGTCTTCCCCTACATTATTCTGGCCGCAGCCGGCGGGATTCTTTTCGGCTTTAAATTGGGCTTCTTACTGTCCTGGTCCGGGGCCCTGGCGGGGGCTACCATCGCCTATTGGGTATGCCGTTTGCTGGCCGCCGATTGGGCCGAGCGCAAGCTCAAACAGCGCTTTGGCTATGATGTGAACCGTACCGACGGCTGGCTGGCCTTTTGGAGCATCGTGGTGGCCCGTATTGTCCCGGTCATTCCCACGCCCATAATAAATGCGGCAGCTGCCGTGGGCGGGGTTTCCTTCTGGAACTTTTTCTTTTCCTCCGCCATAGGCAAAATACCTTCTGCCGTCTTATATACCGGCCTGGGTCTGGCTCTTTTCCGAACCCGTGATATAAAGCTGGCTTTGATTATAATAGCCGCCATCATCGCCCTAGCAGTGGCAGGACGCTATTATGCCAAAGAACGCTTCTTCAAAACCCCCAGCCAGCATCACTAATATTGGCGCCCTTTATTTTCCCCCAGTCATTGTTCCTCGAGATCGCTTCGTTGCCAAGTTCCTATCAATAACACACAAGAAAGCTTTGACTTGCCATGTCGCTTCGTTCCTGGCGGTGATACTCCGGTATTTCTAACACCCCTTGATTTGGCTGCCGCCTGGTGAGCATATTATAGTCAGAAGAGAATATAAGGAGATGGATGGTCATGGTCAATCATCCGGTTGTTAAAGAGATCAAGGAACTCTTCGCTGTGGATAAAAAAGCCCTCCGCAACATAGCCGGGCTTTTCAAAGAGCAAATGCTGCAGGCCATAGAGGGGCAGCCTTCCTCCCTGCAGGCCCTGCCATCATTTCTGCCTGCCGCCACCGGCCGGGAACAGGGAAAATTTTTAGCCATTGACCTGGGAGGAACCAATATCCGGGTCAGCGGGGTAACCTTAAATGGTGATGGGACCTGGTTGGTACAGGCTAAAGTACAGCGTCCCTGGCGAGATCCGGAGCAGGGCTATGATCTGACCACCGCCGATACTGACGGTGAGGAGCTATTTGACTTTGTGGCTGATCTGGTTGCCCAAGCATATGCGCACTTTCCGACCCGTAAGTTGGCCATGACTTTTTCCTATCCTATGGAGCAGCAAAGCAGAAAGGAAGCCCGCCTGCTGCGCTGGACCAAAGAATTGAAGCCCCGCAACACGGTGGGCAGAAGGATCGACCAAATGCTGATGGATGCCTTAAACCGCCGGGGCTTGCAGGAAATAACCCTGGAAGCTATTCTTAACGACACCACCGCCTGCTTTCTAACTGCTTCCTACCAGGAACGAGGGGTTATAGCCGGCTCCATCTGCGGTACCGGTCACAATACCTGCTGTCTTTACCCGTTTTTCCCCGGTAATCCTCCGATAATCATTAATCTGGAATCAGGCAACTTCCACCTCCTGCCTGCCAACGACTTTGATGCCCAGCTGGATGCCCTCACTGAAAATCCGGGCCAGCAGCGATTGGAAAAAATGACGGCCGGCAAATATATGGGAGAGCTTTGGCGTTTGGTTTACTGGGAAATGGTGCAGAAAAATGTTTTGCCCCCGCCGGCTTTAGCCTGGCTGGAACAGCCCTTTTCGGTAAACACGGAACAAATAGGCTATATTTATGCCGATCCTGCCAGTCCCTCTTCCCGGCAGTGGTCCCGGCAATGGGGCCTGGACCATTATCCACCTGAGCAATTATCTGTATTACAGGCCATAGCCAGCGCAATCATTCAGCGCAGTATGGGCTTTATAGCTGCCGGTTACGCTGGAATAATAACTGCCCTTCCCGCAGTAATCCACCCCTCTACTATTGCCGTTGATGGTGCTGTTTTTCATTTCCTGCCCGGTTTTACCAGCGGTGTGGAAAGACTGCTGGCCGACTTGCTGCCGGAAAACCCACCCCGGCTGAAACTCACTCCCGATGGTTCCAGCATTGGGGCTGCTGTAGCTGCCGCTCTGCCTCTTTATTCCATGGAGTAATTATCCATGTTTATTCATGGTCTTGCTGGCAAAAGTATTTTGCAGTATCAGGGACTGGTAATATTTGCCCTCTAGGCATGCTGGATAAATTTAGTTAGGATGGGGACAAGGGGGTAGATAAGTATGAAAAAGCTGCTGATGGTGTTCATTATGTTGGCACTCATCTGCTCCTCTTTATACTATTTGGATCTTTTTGACCCATCTAAGGTCGCGTCCTTGATGAAAACCAATCCCTGGTCAGATACGGCGCCTCCCGATTACCAAGCAAGCAAAACCGTTCAGAATAAAACCAATTACCCGGGCCAGACTCCAGAAGATAAAGGGCCCCATTCAGATCCCCAGGCCCCCCAGCCACAACCTCAGGCACCGGAACCGTCCCCTTTGCCCCAGCCTGAGACACCGGCGCCAGTGCCTGCCCAGGAAGCAGAGCCTATCCCTGAACCTGCTCCGGAAGAGGAGCTCTCCAACAATTTCTCGGCTATGGAGGAGGAAATGCTGGAATATATCAATACAGCCAGAGCCCAGCATAATTTAGCACCCCTCACCCTGGACAGCACTTTAAGCTATGGAGCTTACCTGAAATCCAAGGACATGGCTGAAACCGGCTATTTCAACCATAACTCACCTCTATATGGAAGCCCTTTTGACATGATGAAAAGCCTGGGCATATCCTTCCGTACAGCTGCAGAAAACATTTCCAAAACCACCAGCGTCAAAGGCGCTCATGAGGAGTTAAGTCCATATAATTGTGTAAAA